>Ga0228711_1000375_pt1 | contig 51974 bp, 26 predicted proteins | sample MedpolnodulmetaG_2_FD_177996 | JGI IMG/M metagenome (GOLD analysis project Ga0228711, IMG submission 177996) | Root nodule microbial communities from Medicago polymorpha collected in Santa Monica, California, United States - brown nodules | ecosystem: Host-associated > Plants > Roots > Nodule... | reverse complement strand
GTTTTCTCTATTTCTCCCCAACCACCATCAGCCTCACACACCCATCCTCAACCACCACCGTCCTCTCCACCATCAATTTGCTCAGATATGTTCTCTCTCTTGTCACTGCCAGCGACATCCTCTTCTCTCTCACGCTGTCAGGGAACCATTCAAACTGCAAGTGACAATGACGGACCAGATCGGAGTTAAAGTTGAAATTTTTGTGAGTAAAGTTTTGGGTAAAGGTGAATTAGGCCCATGCACTTTAATGGAAATTACTAAAATGTCCTTGAATTAGGCCCATGCACTTTATTGACCAACATAGTCATTATAGAGAGGATCTTAACTCAAATTATATGAACTAAATTTTAGTTAAAAATTTCGTCAATTAACTGAGTTGAACTTCATTTACACCAGACACACATTTTATTTTTCAACTACTATGAAAGATGATTAACTTTTTTTTTCCACTTAGCGTTTAAGTTGATTTTGTTTAATCGGTTTGGCTTTTGAGGTATTTTTGTAAGCCTTTTGTTAGTTATGAATACCTTGTGATGGGATGATAATTGTTTAATTTCATCTCATTGTGTCTTCTTAAAGAAAAATAATAATCAAAGAAGGGACTATTTTACAAATGACTGAAAAGCAAAGAAGATGGTTTCGCTGGTTATGCTACACCATGATTTTGTCATTCTTTTTTGTTTCAATTCATATTCTGAACTTATGCTTCAATCCATCTTAGACAAACATTGTGGATAAATGACTTGTTAATATATAATATATTTTTGGCATCTTAAAAAAACAATAAAAAATAAACTTAGCCGTGTCACCATTCTTAACCATTTGAGCTCAATTTTTTTGTTTATAATAATGAATGTTTCATTAAACTTTGTAATATTTAAATTGTTGTAAATTTATCTTCATCATATTTTTTTAAGCATTTAATCATATTTTTTAATGAGCTAAAATGAGATTATATTAATCAAACAACTTCACTTTCTCAGCATATGGAATGCTAGAGAGAAGCAAATAAAAGAAGTAACATCAAATGAAAGTCTTACAAATCATCTTAAGTGAAAGAAACAAACATTCTGAGTTTAGAAGGTTCATTTCAGCTACATGCTTTATCTGACCGAAAGGTACGACATGTACAAAAGCAAACTTAAGTCTTATTCAATAAGAATTAGACACGTATGAGAGCAAGTACTGTATAAGACCAACAAAATTCCCTAAATCATGGGCATGAAGTGAAAGCTCCACTTTCCTCTCTCCTGCATGTTAAATTGTAATTCAAAACTCTTTAGATTTGTTTAGTTTGTTTTTAGGGTTAGTTACCTTGTAACATAAGTAACTAACTTTCCTTGTTTTTAGCTAATTGGTTAGATAGTTAGCACTTGCCTTATGATGCAAGCTATAGCTGGAACATTGTGTATATATACTTGGTTCCTTAATCAATAAAGCTAATGCATTCACTTTCACACTTTCTCTTAATATCTCTTTCTCATTCTTATAATTGTTTCTTATTCTTCAAGTCACACAATTTACAAATCCTAGATCAATTTGTTCACCAACAAATTGGTATCTAGAGCCTAACATTACTTTGATCCATGAAGAAGATCAATCATGAATTCCAATGAGAATATTTCTGCGCACTTACTAGTTCTTGATGGAAAGAATTCGGACAAATGGGTGAAACAGATGAAGGTGATCTTTGGGTTTCGAGATGTTCTTGAGATTGTCAACAATGGAGTAGAAGTGCTTCCAACAAACCCCACAGATGTTCAGAGAATTGCGCACAAAGAAGTCAAGAAGAAAGATTGCAAGGCTCTCTTTTATATTCATCAATGCATGGACAACAAGGTATTTGAAAAGATTGCAGATGCAGAAAGCTCTAAGGAAGTTTGCAATACACTCACTACAAGAAAACTGCAAATTGCGACACTTCTTCTGCGACCCCTACCTTGTAACTACCTCAAAATGAACATTTGCAACGGTTGTTGCGACTGTTTGGAGCAACTGTCGCAGCTTTTCTTTGTTAAGTGAATTAAAAGGCGCGTTGCAATTTCATTTACGCTCTCTACCCAAAATTTCATTCCCCGCTTTCTTACTTTCCCCCAAAACCCCCAAATCTCAAACTCAAACTTCACAAACTCACCCACCACACTCCATCCTCACTCGTTCCTTTTCCTAGTTCACCAACTCACTCTCACACTCCATCCTCACTCGTTCCTCTTCCTCGTTATGCTTTCACACACACTCGCTCTCACACTCCCAACCTAACCTACACACTCTTGATTCAGATTCTTCTCATTATTGATACCTTCTCATTATTGTCCTGAACCATGCCGGGTATAATTTGATTCACTTGAGTTTTAGTGGCTTTCCTAGCAACATTTGTAGTAGCTTCTGTGCCTCCTCTAACCCCTAGCTTCTTACATTGCTGGATGGAATGACCTATACACTTGCAATGAGAACAAAGCAAAGGTTTTCTTTCATATTGAATTTCCACAGGGAAAGCAAATCCCTCCCTCTCCACCAACACAGATTCAAAAAGCTTACCCGGCATATCCACATCAACTAAGACTCTAGCATAGATTCCAAAAAGTATGGACTTCGTTGCTTCATCAATGATCAATCGGTTCCCCACTCTAGAGGCGATTTCAAATACAGTTTGTTTGCGCCAATACTCTTGGGGCAAATGCATCAACCGAACCCAAATATGGGCATGGGTTTGCTGATGAGATTGTGTATTGAAATCAGTCGTCCAGATAAAAAACCGCAAAATCCCATGCTTGAGATTCAGCACGCTTTGAGCTAATACCTTCCTCATATCCTTCTTGGAGTTGAGTTCGAATTCAGATTGGACCAGAGGCTTGATAACTTGTTTCGAAGTGTCTGGGTGGTGAGAGGAGTATCATTTCGTTGGAGTGTTACTCGACCATGAAGGTGTGTAGTGCAGTCTTTGAATCCAGCTACATACCAATCTTGCGAAAGCTTGATTCAGACCGTATCACCAATAACAACACGAGGAGGAAGATGGGTTACAGGAGAATCATCATCCTTCGCCACAGCTTAAGCAAAAGTTTTTGTAGGTTTTTCCGGCACCGCCGTCTCCAACGGAGCAAGGAACGGCCAGGGACACACCATCGTTTACAAAACAAACAGATCCACAAACAACCAGAGAGAAAAGGGTAGATTTATATCTCACCAAAGCAAGATGAGTGTTCACCGGAGAGGGAGAGAAAGAGAAGATCCACCGGTACAAAGGAAGAGACAGCTCTAGAATCGGAGGAATCAGGCAAAACGAGAAAAAATGAGGTGAGAAACCCTCACCGGAGTGACATTTGGTAGAGAGAGAGAACTTTCGGAAGTGATGGTTACGGTGAGAGAACAGAGTATTCTGGCGTTTCATTTTTTTGGGGGAAGAAGTTACTTCACAAAAGTACTTGGTGAACTTTTGGTTGTTACTATCCGTGAACTTGTAAACAAAAAAAAATTGAACCAGTATCACTAACACAAAACCATGAACATATTTAACAACGAAAAACTATAAAGACGTGCAAATTTCTTATTTAAGCATGCTCAATGGATAGAGAAAAAAAGAAGAGAAAGAGCAAGAAAACTTACTAACTAACGGTAGCGAGAGGTAAAGAAGATGGAGATGGCGAGAGGAACAAGGGTTTCTTTCCCAAGAGTGTAAAGAAATAAGAAATAAAAACTAATGAGCTTTCTAAACCAATTTTAATATATTTTAGGTTGGTTATAAACAATAACAGGCATAAAAGACTTAAAGACACTCTTTAAAGGCGATTGCTTATATAACCAAGATAAAACATATAAAGTTTTTGACCTGTCCGGGAATAGAGCTAAGGACGGAGGAGAAGGGACTCCAGTGAGGTGGAAGTTTGCTCTTTGACAGTGGACGGTAAGACTTGCAAAAAGGACACATGCTTAGACACTTAAGTCAGTATCCGAGAGAGAGAGAGAGAGAGAGAGAGAGAGAGAGAGAGAGAGAGAGTGTGTGAATATGAGAAGTGTGAATATGAGATCTAAGTTGGGTGTGGTAGAGGTGCCACATTTATATAAACGGGCTGGTTGCAACTGTTTCAGGGTAAACTGACATGGGTTGCGGAGGACAGTTGGATGTTGAGCAAACGACCAAGATGATGTAAAGGCTGTGTTTCTACCGGGTTAGGCGCATGGGTATCATTCCTTAAGCTTTTTTGAGGTGGTGCATCTGATAATGGGCCTTCATATATGGGTAGTTGTAGGGCCGAAGTCCGGTCTAAAACAATTTTCATATTGGATATAAAAATACCACACATAGACGTTTTATACCGATTTTTTAAATAATAGGACTAAAAAGTAGTGTATTTGAATCCTTATTTTGCACTCGTGCTTATTTAACTTGCATTTGGTCCTAACAAACAAGGTTTCTTTCCCAAGAGAGTAAAGGAAAAAAATTAATGAGCTTTGTAAAACAATTCCTATATTTAGAAAAGGCATCATCCCATTATGATTCTCAACTTTGTATGTCTGGTTGTGGTGTTATTGAATCAACATATCATTTGTTTTTTGGTTGTAATTTTTTCGGTACTATTTGGCAACATGTTCGTCAATGGCTTGGATTTTCTTTAGTGGTTTATTTGCAAGTTTTGGACCATTTCGTTTAGTTTGGTCAATCAACAGGTAGTTCTAAATATCGACGTTCGTTTTTGTAGCTAATTTGGTTAACAGTTGTTTGAGTAATTTGGAAAGATATAAAAAATAGAATTTGTAATAACAAGGAAGACCCGATTCACCAAATTCTAGAAAAAATTAAGTGTTTTTCTTATTGATGGCTAAAGGCAACAAATGTTTCTTTTGCTTTTGGGTATCAAAACCAATGGTTTAGCTCTCTTACTTGCTTGGGCGTAGGGTATTACCTTTCATTTTACCTTTTTTTTTTCCACATTATGTAGCATTTTTTTTTTGAAGGAGTAACATTGTGTTAAATACTTGTGTTTTACTTTGACACAACTTGTGATAGGTAAAACTCTCTTGTTGGCAACTTATTTCATTTTAACTTGTCCCAAGAAAAAGGTAAAAAAATAGTAATTAACTTTTAACACTGCTTGGATTTTACAAAAGCGATTATATTTTGACCCTCAATGCGTCAATTCATAGTTTAAATCTTGGGTGAAAGATGTGTCTACAATTACTGTTTGACAATGTCTCAAACAAGATTACCACCGCTAAAAAGAGTTTATGGAAAAAATAAAAGGAATCATAGAAAGCAAAACATTTCTCAATATTTCTCTTTTTGATAAACTCTCGTTTTTCCAGCGGAGCCTAAATCCTAGGCCAAAATCCACAGGAAAGTTGCGGAGTATTTACCAAATTCTGCAGGTAATTCCGTAGGAAAATCGAGAGTATCTAGTAGTGTTACAACTCTATTCTTTCTTATCAAGCTAAAAAAATATCATTTATTTAGTAGCTCACATTTTGTCCTATCAAGCGTGCACTTAAATTGGCATGAACGTAACAAGTAGGCATAATTTCAAAACCTTAACAAGTAGAAAGAGTTTCTTGAAATATAAGATTGTCGGGTATGCCTCATATTTGCTGCTGAGTGAGTGGAGCTGAAAGCGCAACAAGTATAGCGAGTGCATCTCCCTTCTAGAGTGGCTCATTCGTATGTTGAGTTACGATAAGGAGGGTTAGGTTCAAGGGTGAAGCCTCCGCCGCGGTATGGTTCTAAGGTAAACTCTATGTATTCCATAATAAAACATTTACTCATCTATTGTTAGAGAGAGATACAATTAGACGAACTTCATGATTAATCATTGTATTTATGTCTGTTTATTTACCTATTTATCATATAGTTTAGTTTGCATGTTCTAATTGTTAACAATATAGAGAATAAAGAAAAAGCAAATGAGACTAACAACAATGGCTAGGGTTTCCATTAGAACGACAAAATCATAGCAATTGAAAATAAGGGTTACAAATATTATATAACAATACTTAAAGGAATCCACTAAATTAAAAACATAAATTTCTCAATAGCATAAGCCCAATAAATTATTATCTAACACTAGCACTATTATAAAGTATGAATCCCCTTTCACAAACCTGATAAAATATACAAACAAATACTATAATATGGTCGTCTTTTTATATATTAGTTTGACTCTAGGCATAGTTTTACATATTGCATTAATTTATATTAGTAGCTGCTGGCTTGAATTAAAATTGCAAATTGACAAAATGGGAATAAAGCAAGACAATCTGCAATATGAATTGAATACAAAAGTCACAGCACACAACTATTTTTAATTCATACAAGGAATCTATGATACAAAAGCAAAAGAGATTATGATAACAAATTTACTCTCATTTTAGCAGTAAAAACTAAAATGGTAGGTAACCAAATATTTCTTATTCATCGTCACTACCTTCACCTCTACTATGAATCCACCACAGAAGATTAGTCAAAGAGTTTCCAACTTCAAAACGATTCATGCTTCTTATCTTCTTCAATGCACTTTCATTATCATAAATTCCTTCCAATGCATACACAAATCCCTTCCATCTGTTTTCAGCACCTAACGTTTTGAAAGGAGGCAATGCCCACTCAACAAGTTCTTTCACATAATCAACATCAGAAAATAAAACTTCAGAGATTGGACACAATGGTAAAACATGAACACCAAGCATACCTTCACACTCACAAAAAGAACATGGTGCAACCCAAACATTACTCTCTCTCTTATTAGACCTCAAAATTCCTATTATCCTATTCTCTTTTGTAAACTCTTCTTCATACAATTTCCCATTCTTTTTAACATGCCACCACATTTTGGTTCCAAGAATTTCCAATGATGTTAGTGTTGATGCAATGGACACAAGTTGAGGATCACCATATGCCATTCCCATTAATGCTGCAGCGTAGTATGCATTCACAGCTTCACTAGTACTCTCTTGATACCTTCCATGTTCAGAGTTGGTTAGCCCTACGGTCCACGAATGTAACTTGTAAAGATCGAAAAACCTTAAACGCGTATAATTTGAGTTCGATTTTATACTTAAGTTCATAAAGTCTTCCAAAAGGGAATAGGATTGTGTCTTATACTTACTACCCCATGCTGGATCAATCTTAACAAGCACTGCAATTCCATAAAGAAAATATCCTAATTGATAATGATGATCATTATACGCTCCGTCTCCCAAATCACTACTAAAAACAAAAGCACCTTCCTCCTGTGTAATAATTCCTCCCCATTTTTTGTCATACAGAAATCCATTTCCATTAAAAGTTCCATCAAGCCATGGTTCAATTGTTTCCTTCAAAAAGCTTCTGACTTTTTGAATAGCGTCAAAGAAAAAAACTTCTTCAGCTATCAATGCTAACCTTGCTGCTCTTGCAATCAATTGTCCATAAAAGTAAGATGAAGTTGATTTTATTGCTGATGAATTTAAACCTTCAACATCTTTCAAAAGCGACGAAACAATTTCATCATATGATTCTTCTTTTATACCTTTGCTTGAATGCCAAGTTACAGAAATCGGATCGGTTTTCAAAAGCCATGAATCACCAACAACACCAACAAGGTCTCCATCAATGCTTTGATACTTGAAATCATCCAAAACTGATACATCACTTTTACTTTTAGATAAAAGTTGAATATGAAGAGGGTGTGCTAACAATAACAAATCACCTGAACCTTTCTTCTCAAACTTATACTCAAGACAAAATGTTTCGCTAAGTTTAGCATCACCTGATAAAGGGTAACAAGAACTAAACCTATCAAGAATAGCCTTGTATTTCGGATCGGAATCTGGCAACAAAGCGATCCGAATTATACCGGAAAAGGCCTTAGAAGTAATCTTAAAAGTTTCATGACTCAATTTGATTGGCGAGGAAGCATATAAAACCCATGTTTGATTATTGCTATGCTGAATGGTGAACTTTGTACGGGACCAATTTGAAGTAACTGAACGAATGTCATAACTGGTGGAAATGAGAAGGTGACTTGGTTTTTTTACAGAGAAAGTCAAATATGGACTTCCTCTAACAAGAAAGAAACTCAGATTAGTAGCAGGATAATCTAAGGTAACACCAAGATCACTATAAGAAGTGATTACGTGTCTTCCATCATAAATTGGACTGAAGTTCTTCTGTATAGTAGATACAGTGAGACCAATATCGTCGTCTTTGACTTCTTGGTATAGGAAAGAAGAATTTGAATAGCGAGATGGGTATGAAAAAGAAAGTGATGATTTTCTTGTTCCGATTAGGTAAGGATGGATGTATTCAGGTGTTTCACCCTCTCTGAGAGAAAAGTTTTGGAAGAAAGAGTTTGTGGGGAGCGGTGTAGATAGAAGATTTGGGGAGAAGAACTTGGAGGGGTCAGGGACACTAGCTGAATTTGTCTGTGGGAAGATAAAAGAAGTGTTGTTTTGTATAGTAGAAGACATTGTGTATGATTATGATGGTTAATGTCTTAATGGTTATTGTAGTAGTGATGAATAATTTCTTTTTATAGGGTTTTAGGGTTATTTTTTGTGTTGAGTATAGTTCTTTCTTACCTTGATTTTTAGTAATATTATCATCATTGACCACGATTTAATATACAGCTTCCCATGTATATGTGAACACATTGAACATCATGATACAACGTCAATAACATAAATAAAAGAACAAATGATGTTGACATTTATTTAGGGAACAACATTAACAACTTTTGGTTGTTACAATCCGTGAACATGTAAACAACAAAAGTATTTGAACAAGTAACACTGAGAAAAAATTAGGAACACATTATATCGAAAAACTATAAAAACGTGCAAATCTACATATATTTAAACGTGGTCAACGGGAAGAAAAAAAAGAGAAAGTGCAAGCAAGTATTGAAAACTTACCAACTAACACCGGTGAACGACTAGAGTAGAAGACGACGATGGTAAGAGGGAGGAGTCAAGAGCTGATAGTTAACAGAGCGGCAACGAGATGCACGGAAGAGGGAGACAGCGAGAGGAACAAGAGTTTACTTCCCAAGAGAGTAAAGAAATAAAAATAATGACTAATGAGCCTTCTAAAATAATTTAATTGTATATTGCAGGGCGGTTATAGACAATAACATGCATAAAAAACTTAAAGACACCCTTTTAAGGTGATTGCCTATATAACCGAGTTAAAATATATAAGGTTTTTTCTTTCAAAAAAATGTATAAGGTTTTTGATATGTGTGAAAACAGAGCTAAGGATGGCTTGGTTGCAGTGCTCGTAATACAGTGAACCTGTACGGTGGAGAAGGGCAGTTGCAATTGTTTCAGCGTAAACATGCAAGGGTTACGCAGGACGGTTGGATGTCGAGCAAACTGCAAGATCGTCTCAAGGTGGTGTTTTTGTGCTGTTAGCACATGGGTAACCTTCCTTAAGTGTAAGGGTGAGAATATGTCAGGCCGCCCGTCAGGCCCCTATGGCCTGGCCTACTTAAAGCCCAACTAAGCCTAACTAGTTTATTAAAGAAATTAGGCTCAAGATTTTTAAAAAGTTCATTAATTTAAATAGACCAGCTAAGCCTTATAAAAAAGTCTAATAGGCCTATCAGACCAGCCCATATATGTAATTATATATATTCAACAATATTAATAAATTTTTGGTTCGTTGAAATTTTCAATATCGCAATTTAATATTTTTTTGCAATTTGGGACTTCGAACGAGTTACAAAACTCTTGGTATTACTCTCTTATTTCAATTCCAACGAGTACACATACTTTTTAGTAATCCCTTTTAATATCTTACTATCGTCATTCTCATATTGTTCTAGATTACAAAGTAAGGAACCCTGTTAGCAACAAAAAGTAAAAGGAAATACACGTTTATTAGCCTCTACAAAATGGGTGTACAAGCTCTAAAAAACTTTGTTGGACATACATGCAATATATGCTTATAAAGTGGGAAAAAATGGATGTACATGCTTTACTAAATTTTATTGACCTATTAGCCATTTAAGAAATATATGCTTATTAGTCTTTTTTATAAATATGTCAAATGTCCTATTTAGAATTTCTAGTACAAAGTAGGCTCTTAGATAAGCTAATAGGCCATGTGAAACTTAAAATAAAGCCTTTGTTAGGCTAATAGGACAAACTTATCCTTTAGTTTTTCAATTAGGCATGACCTAGTTAAGCAAAATCCGGCTCGACCTAATCTATTCCCATCGCAACTTAAATGTCTTTAAGGTGGTGCATCCATTAATGGGCCTTTGTCTAGGCGTCGTTGTTGGACTGAGGTCCGGTCTAGAACAATTTTCATATTGGATTTTAAAAATGAAAATTGTTGTTCACACTTCATATAAGGCTAAAACACACCTATAAAATACGTAAATTCCCCTCGGTAGTTAACTGCCGCTGGTTTATACCATCGGTAGTTAACTACCGAAGTTTTCCTCGGCAATAAGTTGTCGCCGGTTTGATCGGCAACTAACTGCCGATTCGATCTTGCACATATGCAGAACAAAAGCATCAATTTTCCCATTTTCATATTTCCTCCAAACTTGTCAAATTTTCTCCAATTCAATTTTGGACGAAAAACAATTGAATCATCTCCTCTTTATCACAAGTAAGTAGTATTAGTCATTTGTAATCATAATGTTAGTTTGTGTAGGTTTTTTTGTGTGAATTTTGGTAGTTTGCATGTGGTTAGGGTTGACGTATGAATTGAACTTTTGGTAGATTGCGTGTGTAGTTTATGATGTTATAGATGAATGTAGTTGTTGTGAATGTTGTTTAATTGATGTTTAAGTAGAACGTGGTTTTGAATGGTGTGAAATTAATACAATGAAGGGTGTGAAATTAACACAATGTAGTTGCACTAAAGGTGTTTGTTAAAATGCCTAAATGATAATGTTAATGTTAGTTGTTTAGGTTCTGATAATGTAGAACTCCATGATGTTTAGAATTTTCGTGACAGGTAGAATTTCTGTGACTGGTAGCGTGGGGTGGGCAAGGGTAAACGTGCATATCCCAAAGAGGGGAAGAGGTAGAGGCCAGAGGTCGGATGGTGAAGGCAGTTATCAGGCTACACAGCCTACACAGTCACAGGTGGATGACCCGACACAATACCTGAATTATCAGGATCAGGTACACGATGCCATGAATGGTGGTTATGACGACCAGCAATTTTTGGATGGTGGCGATATTCAGCAGGGCGATAATGTTGTGCCTATATTAGACGAGGATGACAATGCAGCTCAGACAGCCCCCACAAACGTTACCTGATCAGCCTCCCTTTCTTGAAGGACCTCTTGGTATATCTTTCTTGTCGTCATATGCTTCGCATTTTGCATTGCGGCTGTGATAAAATTCAAATAATGTAAGTGTTATTTTTAATTGTCTTAAATTATTATATGAGATACTTAAAAAATATTATATAAACATATGCATGTGAATGTTTTTTTTCAATTATTGTTCGGTTAAATTTAAATTCTTTGCGCCAATTTAAATATAAATTTAAATTACGCGCGCCAGTTCAAATTTAAAATGGCGCGTGTAATTTAAATTTATATTACGCGCGCCAATTCAAATTTAAATTGGCGCACGTAGTTTAAATTTAAATTGGCGCGCGCAATTTAAATTTATATTACGCGCGCCAATTCAAATATAAAATGGTGCACGTTATTTAAATGTTTACAATGCTTTAAATATGTGTTGCATAAAATGTTTATGTCGTGTTTTTTATTATTTCAGATTCGTAAGAGCCGTAAAGTTAAAGCAATTAATCATGGTGCTAAGGTGGCGGATCTATGACGTCCACCACATAATCAAGTGTAGTTTTGGGATCCGGTGAGGGCGAGCGGTCTACATGATTTGATTTACACAGGATACGTCAATGTGCCTCATGCTTTGCTTATGGATCTGTGTGAGAGGTGGCATACCGAGGCAAGCAGTTTTCACTTGCCTGTAAGGGAGATGAGCATTACTTTGAATGATGTTGCGTGTCTGCTCCATATTCCCATTGAAAGGCAGATGTTGGACCATCCAAAGAAGGTGTCTCAGGTTACTGGAGCGGAGCTGATGGTAGCACACTTAGGTGTTCCACAGACTGTTGCTATGAAAACTTGCAAGGATGAATATGGTGCTTACATTGGGTATAAGATGCTGAATGATCTTTATAAGGACCACATCTCTGCTGCTACCAGATTGATAGATGCACATACGACAGAGCAGATACAGGAGAGGGATAGTCATAGGACATCATGTCTGAAGTGGTTCCTCTTATATTTGGTCGGATGTTTGTTGTTTGGTGATAAAAGCAACAAACGCATCGAGTTGATATATCTGACGACCATGAAAGACAATGCGACGATGGGTGATTATTCGTGGGGAGGGATGACATTGGCATACCTTTACCACTGTCTATATGAGGTCTCTTTGCCTAATGGAAAAGCTCTTGGGGGAAGCACTACATTGCTCATGGTAATAAATAGTGTAACACTTTTGAACCTTAACATTTTGTTTGGTTTTTTTTTCTTGGTAATAACTTAGAAATGTGATTTATTTGGTTTGTGAAAGGATGGTTTCTGGCGCATTTTCCTAATTTGTACAGAGTTGGTGATAATGCAAACTTTCCTATTGCGACCAAATGAGAGATACAGAGGTGTCATGGAGAAGGGAAGACCTATCGTGTATTGCTTGATCATTTGGAGTTGGATGATGTATGTTGGAGGTCGTACGAACAACACAAGGATATTCAGGAGGTTGATGAGATATTCTGGTATTCAAGCTGGATCATGTGCGAGGTTTAGAAGGTGTACCGCCACTTGCCCGAGAGAGTTAAACGGCAGTACAGATACGTACAAGACATCCCTAGACCTCCGACAGATGTTCTTTCTATGAGAGCTTCTCATATTCCACATGCTTTCATTGACTTTCGTCCTCACACCATTAAGGAAGAAAGTTGGGGTGAGCCGACAGGAGATATACCAATGGCAGTTCGAGGATGGATATATGCTATGGTACAGACGGGTGTCTCACCTTGAGATTTTGCCACCTATTCCCAGATCTCCTCTGAGGCCAGCAAATGAGGAGAAAATCATTGCACATATGCAACAGCAACACCAGGAGAGAGGCTCACCTGATACCTATGATATAGTTGGTGGTGTTGTTTTCCAGGCTGATGATTACTTGGGTCAGACGAGGATGAGCAATGAGCAGTTGTATGCAGCATTGCGCCATGTTAGGGAATAGTTGGCACCGGTATTGACCAGGAGGCGTGAGAGGCTGAGGAGGCAGCAAAAGCAGCAGGAGCATGACCCGGACCATGACCAGGATTAGTTGTAGTTGATGTCTAGACTTGTTTTTTAGTTTTCGTATTTTGATGACATTGGTCCGTTTGTTTATATTTTTATGACATGTTCTCGTATTTTGGTTTTAACTATGTTGGTATCTTTATAACGTATTGTGGTAATTGTTTAATATTCATTGAAATAAGTTCTTGTATTTTGACTATTTTGCATTGTTTGTGTCGAATGTTGATGATTCCACTAAAAAACAATGTGTTAAAACATGTTATAACAGCAGAATTTTGGTTCTGCAGAGGCATCATGACGCATCGCCAGTTAATTGCTGAGGAAAATACAAACCGGCGGCAACTAACTACCGAGGAAATGAGAGCCGACGACAGTTAACTACTGAAGGGCATTTATGTCTTTTCTGGTGTGCTTTAGCAGTTTTATAAGAAAGAGTTTGCGAAGAGAAGAAGTTGGAGGGTCAAGGAGGAGAGTTGAATTTGTCTGTGGGAAGATAAAAAAATTTGTTATTGTTTTGTATAGTAGAAGACATTGTGTAAGATTATGATGGTGAATTTCTTAATGGTTGTTGTAGTGGTGATTAATCATTTGTTTTAGTGTTTAAAGATTATGTGTTGAGTGTAGTTCTTTCTTACCTTGATTGTTTAGTATTATTTTCATCATTGACTACTATTATATATACAACTTCTCATGTACTTGTGAACATATATTGAACATCATCATGCAACGTCAATAACATAAACAAAAGAACGAATGATGCTGACATTTATTTCAGGGAACAACATTAACAACTTTTGGTTGTTACATTCCGTCAACATGTAAACGACATAAATGTCTGGACCAGTCTACTAACAAAAAAACCAGGGACACATTTAACAATTATAAACTATAAAAAAAAGGAGATAGTTTATCGAGTAACGAAAATGGCGACAAGAGGACACTACAAAAAAAAACTGGTAAATTAGGGTGGTTTAATTACGGCGGTTCCGAAAACCGCCACTTTATTATTTTTACCCTGAATTTTTCACAAACCCTCCAAATTGACAATTTCCTCTCTCTCTAAACAAACCCTTAACACTCACTCCCCCTCTCACAAACCTTTCATCTCACCAACTACCAACCTCTCCACCGATTTCTCTAACTTTGACCTCTTTCTCTGTTCACCGATCCAAGCACCTCCTCCCGCCTTCGATTATTGTCTATTAAAACCCTTTCTCTTTTCTCTTACTAATTCTTTCTTAGATATGGAAGCTAACTTGTACAACAAACCCGCCGATAACCAGGGAGTTTCTTCCTCCGACTGTAAGATTCAGTTTCGTTATTTTTTATCAACTCATTTGTTAGATCCTAAATTTGTGATAGCTTGTTTAATCTTTGTGGCAGCAAAAATTCTGGCATTTTTTTCGTACTGCCACTATAGGTAATAGTGGCGGCTAAAACCGCGGTAGTAAGCAGATTTTAGCCGCCGCAAAGAAGGCGCTTCTTGTAGTGGGAGAAGAAGAGGGTGACGGTAAGAGGGCGAAATCAAGAGGTGGTAGTTAACCAGTCAACAACAAGATGCGAAGAAGAGTGAGACTGCGACAGGAACAAGGGTTTCTTTCTCAAGAGAGTAAAGAAATATAAAACATGACTTAGGTACACGAGTTTTATAAAACAACTTACCGGTATAAAAGACATAAACATACCCTTTTAAATGTGATTTTCTAATTAACCGATTTAAAACGTATACAGTTTTCATATTAATTTCAAAAATACCATATGTAGAGGTTTTACACCAATTTTCTAAAATACTACATGTAGAGGTTTTACATCAATTGTTAACATAACAAGGTTAACAGTAATCTCACCTGATTTTCTCTCCTAGTGAGAAGTGAGTGTTTTCTTTCATACCACCAATACACAACGAGATTCATAGAGAGTACTACATTGTTAACTATTAAAGAAAGCTGAAGCGAGAGGGGATATTCATGGTGTGAAGGCGTGTCAAGGAGCTCCGATCCTCACACGCCTTTTATTTGCTGATGATTGTTTCATTTTTTCTAAGGCAAATATGCAGGAAAGTACAAAGTTGAAAGAGATACTACAATCTTATGAAGCTATGTCCGGACAAGCCATTAATTTCCAAAAGTAGAAATCTTCAGCAAAAACACCTCAGAGGTGGACATGCAATAATAAATGTCCTACAGGCATCAGAAAGTATTGGAACCAGAAAGTATTTGGGCATGCCATCCATGATTGGGCGAAACAAGAGGGAAATTTTCGGGTATCTCAGAGACAGTGTATGGAGGAAAATTCAACAATGGTCCGGTAAGCATCTTTCAAAAGTAGGACGAGAGGTTTTGATCAAATTTGTGACACAAGCAATTCCCACATACTGTATGAGCACTTTTTTAGTACCAACAACATTGGGGGAGGAGATTCAAAGAAATATTAATTCTTTCTGGTGGGGATCGAATAGGAGGCAAGGCAAAGGCATTAATTGTCTTAGTTGGGATAAATTAACAATGCTCAAGGAGTATGGAGGTATGGGTTTTCGACACTTGTTTGCCTTTAATTTGGCTATGCTAGGGAAGCAAGGGTAGAAATTGTTAACTCACATAAATACTACCGTATTTCGGATTTACAAAGCTAGATATTTTCCAAGGATTAATTTTTTGGGGGGCCATCTAGGTCATAACCCAAGTTTTATTTGAAGTATATTTGCTTCATATGTGTTAGTTATAGGAGGTCAAAGGTCGAGGGTTGGTAACAGTAAGAGTATATTGACTTGGAAAGACCCTTGGCTGCTGCGTATGGATGGAAACTCATACATCTCAACTTCGGTAGTACAGGGAACCGAACTTTGGAAGGTGGCATATATGAAGGTCACGCAAGGTCAAAGTTGGAATTGTGGGACTGGGATTGTTAATGCACTATTCAATGACAGAGACAAATAGGAGATTCTAAAAGTGCCCATTTCAAATTCGGAGGGGGAAGACAAGCTTATTTGGAAGTTTAATAAAAAAAGATTTCTACAAGGTAAAGTCGGCCTATAAATATGCAATGGAAAGTCTAATTGATAATGAGGAGTATCGGATATTGGGAGATTGGATGAGAATGTGGAACTTACAACTGCCTCAACGAGTCAAAGTGTTCCTATGGCAGGCTCTTAGGGGAGTTTTACCAACGCGTATGCGACTCCAAGATAGAGGAGTACCATGTACAGATTGCTTCCCTCATTACGAGAGTAGTTACAAAAATGATTGACACTTGTTTATAGGTTGCTAGGCTGCCAAACAAGTGTTGCAAGTTGTTGGCATGTGGGAATTAGTAAGAGACGCTGCTGCTGCTGCTGTTTCTAACTTTGCAGAATGCATTTTTCTGTTATTGTGCAGGGGTTCCGATCAAACGTGTCAAGATATCGCGATGATGTTATGGTGTTTATGGTGTCTAAGGAATGATAAAGTGTAGGAAGGTGATATGAAAGAAGTGCGGCTGGCTATGCATTTATCGCGCGACATGCTGGACCAATGGAAGGCTGTTCGCAATAGAAACTTACAGCAAGGGGAGACCGTGACAGAAGCTGTACAGCGATGGCAACCTCCAGAGAAAGACTACGTCAAATGCAACATTGTTGCAGCCCTTTTTGGTGAACAACGATGTTTTGGTATCGGTACGTGCATTAGGAACTCTCATGGTCATTTCATAAAAGCGCAATCCAAGTCGTATGAGGGCGTTCCATCTCCACCGGAAGCAGAGGTGTTGGGCTTAAGAGATGCTATTTTATGGCTTGATAATTTAGGCCTATCAAAAGTGCATATTGAGCTAGATTGTAAGCTAGTGGTTGACAACATTGTTGATAGTTCTAAAAACGAGTCGGAATTTGGCAACATTATAACTATATGTAGGATTATGTTACAACAACATCCAAACTCTAAGATAACTTTTGTTAGGAGACAAGCAAATTGTGTCGCCCACCCACAGTCTAACAAAGGCGTCAAAATTGTGTGCTCGTCACCAGGTATTTGATTTGATTCCATCTTTTGTATTTCTACCATTGTGATGAATGAAATAATGAGTTATTGTTAAAAAAAAAAGATTAAAAGTAATTTCTTTTAATCCTTATTTTGCACTGGTGTTTATTAGCATGCATTTGGTCCTAACAATCTCTTAAATTGCTGTCAGAAGCATGGACAGCTTAACTGAAACTTGTCCAATACTTTATGTAGTTGGCACGATGTTGTGCTAATTATATCCATAATTATAGTATCTATTTTAAATTCAACAAAGTCTACAATTATGTTTTGTCATGTGTGACATTTACTATTGTCTTAAATCAGCATAATACTAAAGTATATACAATAATTAATTTCTCCTTGGAATACAAGAAAAGTTACTGACTATAGTACATTCTGTTAAGTTCATTTTCAACAAAATCATGAGATTTACTTGTTTGTAACATTCACTTTCATTATAATGTCAAAAAAAAAAAAAAATCACTTTAATTTAGATTCATATATATAAAGGATTAATGTCTCTATCATGTATTTTCCCCTCCTTAGAGAATTGGTCACATTCATGTACCTTACCTTAAACTTTAATCAATCTTTCAATCCTCTTTATTTTCACCCTTCACACACACTTTGTCCAAAAAAACCAATCAACTTGTGCTATAATTTAATTGACAATTCAAATATTATATAGTCAACTAGACTACCATATACAATCATACATATATCACCTAAATTACTCAAATCCCACTATCTCAGACTCAAATTTCCTACAACATGAAAATCCTATAATCTAGTATTTTGAAGACCATTTGATCGAAATCGGACGATTCAGATTCAAAACTTGACAAATAAATCAAAAATATTATGAACTATTAATCAAAATTAAATGACTAAGATCTTTTTGCAGTCAATATTGGACTAGCTATATAAAGAAACCATTTCCCCTTATCCTACAACTCATACCAATTTAATAATATATGAAGCAAGTAGATAGAGTAGTTGCCAATCTTGATAATAATAATAATAATAATAATAATAATAATAATAATAATAATAATAATAAGAAACAAGGTAAGAAAGAAATTCACTCAACACACAAAACCATCAAACACTATAAAAACTCATGATCCATTACTACTACAATAACCATCAAGATCATTACCATCATAACCATACACCATGTCTTCTACTATCAACAAGAACAAACCTTTTCTATTCCCACAGGGTAATTCCACTGTCCTCCCTGACCCCTCCAAATTCTTCTCTCCAAATCTTCTATCCACACCCCTCCCTACAAACTCTTTTTTCCAAAACTTTGTTCTCAACAATGGTGATGCACCTGAATACTTTCATCCTTACCTCATCAAATCATCAAACTCATCACTTTCTGTATCATACCCTACTCGCTCTTCAAATTCCACTGTCATATCCCAAGTTTTCCACAATGATCTCACCATAACTTCTAATCAGCAGAAATCCAATCAAAGTTCTAATCGAAAACACGTAATATCTTCTTATAGTGATCTCAGTGTTACCTTAGATATCCCTTCTTCAAATCTCAGTTTCTTTCTTGTTAGAGGAAGTCCTTATTTGACTTTTTCTGTAACAAAACCAACCCCTCTTTCCATTTCCACCATTCATGCCATTACTTCTTTCTCTTCAAATAGCTCCCTTACCAGGGTCAAGTTTCAACTTAACAATGGTCAAACATGGATACTATATGCTTCCTCACCAATCAAGTTGAGTCATTTTACTTCTGAGATCATTTCTGACACCTTTGCAGGCATAATTCGGATTGCTTTGCTACCGGATTCTGATTCGAAAAACGAAGCTGTTCTTGACAGATTTAGTTCTTGTCACCCTTTAGCAGGTAATGCTAAACTCAGAGAACCATTCTGTGTTGAGTATAAGTTTGAGAAGAATGATTCTGGAGATTTGTTATTGTTAGCACACCCTCTTCATCTTCAACTTCTGTCAAAAAGTGACAGTGATGTAACTGTTCTTGATGATTTCAAGTATACAAGCATTGATGGTGACCTTGTTGGTGTTATTGGTGATTCGTGGCTTTTGAAAACAGAACCTGTTTCAATGACTTGGCACTCAAGCAAAGGCGTAAAAGAAGAATCACGTGATGAAATTGTTTCATCACTTTCTAAAGATGTTGAAGGTTTAAACTCATCTGCAACAAAAGCAACAACATCATCTTATTTTTATGGAAAATTGATTGCAAGAGCAGCTAGGCTAGCATTGATAGCTGAAGAGGTTTTCTTCTTTGATGCTATTGAAAAAGTTAGAAACTTTTTGAAGGAAACCATTGAGCCTTGGCTTGATGGAACTTTTAATGGAAATGGATTTCTATATGATAGAAAATGGGGAGGACTTATTACTCAACAAGGGTCTAATGATGGTGGTGGTGATTTCGGTTTTGGAATTTACAATGATCATCATTTTCACTTAGGATATTTTCTTTACGCGGTCGCAGTGCTTGTAAAGATCGATCCATCATGGGGTAGGAAGTATAAGGCTCAAGCCTATTCACTTGTGGAAGATTTTATGAACTTAAGCATAGAATTGAACTCAAATTATACGCGTTTGAGGTGTTTCGATCTTTACAAGTTGCATTCGTGGGCCGGAGGGTTAACCGAGTTTTTAGATGGAAGGAATCAAGAGAGTACTAGTGAAGCTGTGAATGCATACTATGCTGCAGCATTGCTGGGAATGGCATATGGTGATTCTCAACTTGTGTCCATTGGATCAACACTAACATCATTGGAAATTCTTGGAACTAAAATGTGGTGGCATGTTAAAAAGAATGGGAAATTGTATGAAGAAGAGTTTACAAGAGAGAATAGAATAGTGGGAGTTTTGTGGAATAATAAAAGAGATAGTGGACTTTGGTTTGCTCCAGCTGAATCGAGAGAAGCTAGGACAGGAATTCAGCTTATACCATTGGCTCCTATTTCTGAAGATTTGTTTTCTGATGTCGATTATGTTAAAGATCTTGTGGAGTGGACATTGCCTGCTTTGAATAGAGAAGGTGGTGTTGGAGAAGGATGGAAGGGATTCTTATATTCATTGGAAGGAATTTATGATAATGAAAGTGCATTGAAGAAGATAAGAAGCTTGAATGGTTTTGATGGTGGAAACTCTTTGACTAATCTTTTATGGTGGATTCATAGTAGAGGTTAAGGTGGTGATGAGTAGAAAAGATTTGGTTCTATCTACCATTTTGGTTTTTACTTCCAATAAGTAAAATAAAATGAGAGTGATGTTGTTATCATAATTTCATTTCATGTATTGTATCTTACTTTTTGTTTTTTCAATTCTTTTGATCTTGTATCTGAGAGCGTTTGGATGAGATGGTTCGAGTTTTTGCAATCCATTGTATTTCTACCCAACTTGAAAAATTAATTTTTCAGTTGCGAGCGGAGGATACATGATTTTAAAACAAATATAAATTGTTTCTTACTTGTAATAATTCATGATATGAATAAATATAGTTGTGTGCCTATCATTCATTTTTGGTACATGAACACATATGATGGCTTTTGTATTCAATTCATTGCAAGTTGTTTGTGTGATAGGACATGATGAGTTTGTTAGGATAACGTGGAGTAATAACAAGTTTAGTAGGAGCCTTCTTAGACTTTTTTGATGCCTTTTTTGGCAATATTCATTTTTAATTAAAGCCAGCTGCTACATACTGATATAAATAAATGCAACTTATAAAGGTACTATTATTTAAAAATATTGACTAACAAAAAGAAAAAGACAAGCACAAAAATATTGTATTTTGCTATCTTTTATCATTTTTGTGAAGGAGATTCATATTTATGATTTTTGTTAGAACAATAAATTCGACTCAAAATTAAAGGTAAATAAACAAGAATATATACCAATCGATTACAAAGTTAGTGAATTGTGTCTATCTTCTATCACCAAAATTACATGAAGTCTATGAAGCACGGATACTCTTAAAATAAGATGTTTTTCCGTGTCAGACACGTGTCATGTCTGATACCGACACGACACTGATACATATAATTACATTAAATTATGTGATTTTCTAAAAATAAATAGTTGTATCAGCGTGTTGGTGTCCGTGTCGTGTCCGGTGTCCATATCCCTATCCGTACTTCATAGCTTGTAGTTGTCTATACGATTATAAAGTATAAACTGTGTTTCCACTAAAAAAAAAGGTATAATCTGTGTTTAAATTACAAATTTACTTCAAAATTATATTTAGGTCAATCTTCGATTTCATTAAACTTTTTACATTGGACGTGCTTCTCAAATTATGCCTTACTTCTTTATGAAATCATGTTTCATCATTATTACTGAAATGACTTGTGAATCTTCTGTCGTGTGTAGAGTTGATCACTATAATGATTCACTATATTCAACTTAACTTTGATTTTCTAATTTGTTCGTACGGTAAAAAATGCAAATTGCGAATCACTAAGAATGGATCAATTTATTTATTTATTTATTTTTGTCAAGTAATCTAGTTATTGACTAAAATTATTGTCTTTGTTATCGGAGTTATCACGGAAACAAATCAACAATTTATTTAACAACCAAATAACAATGCACAATTTACAACTAATGCTATGACTAAATGAGAAAGAGGAAAAAAAATAAAAATATTCTGCTACTTATATAAATCTTTATGTTGTACCAAAAAATTATGACAAATTCTATGGTACATCCAAAAATTTGAATGTATTGGTACACCAAATCCTTAAATTAATAGTTAAATGAGTTATTTTTTGATGAAAAAAATTATTTTCTATCACCTATAATTATAATGGTGGATTCTAAGGTGAGGGTCCAATTAGGTCCCTCACTGGTGGACCACGAGAAAAACACTGATGGATGAAATTGATGGTTCAGATTTATTCAAATTAAAAGAGAGAACATATGCAACTTTTCACATTCAATATTATCCTCAACTGATTTTCACTTATCATGCACTCAAACCATAAAATCTGAGATCAAATTATGAACCCTAAATTAAAAAAATTCTTATTGTTCTTCAAACATCTAATCGAGTTTATTCTATAAAGCAAGAGTGACTAGAAATGATAATTGGTTCGCTCTGATGCAATTGATGAAAGTTTTGTAACTACTAATCGAGTCTCATGAGCATGGTTTTCGTGCTTGTGTTAATTTATAGAATTGTACTAGTTTATAAAATCAATAGTTAACATGTTAAGTGATGAATTTCTCTCTTTCTATGTCTTATAAGTTTATGTTTGATTGTCGATTACTTAACTGTGGCTTATGTTCTTTGGTTAATTGATAAAATTTGTGGTATCACTTACTCAACTTGACATGAAATGTATTTGACAACTCTGTTTATAGAAACTATGATTGTCGATTACTCTTGCTTTATAGAATAAACTCGATTAGATGTTTGAAGAACAATAAGAAATTTTTTAATTTAGGGTTCATAATTTGATATCAGATTTTATGGTTTGAGTGCATGATAAGTGAAAATAAGTTGAGGATAATATTGAATATGAAAAGTTGCATATGTTCTCTCTTTTAATTTGAATAAATCTGAACCATCAATTTCATCCATCAGTGTTTTTCTCGTGGTCCACCGGTGAGGGACCTAATTGGACCCTCACCTTAGAATCCACCAATTATAATAACTAAATCTTATTTACCAAAAACGTTGACGAAATAAATTTTAATTTTTCTGAATTTTTATTACTCATAATAGAAAATTTTGATTATTTTTTACAATTAAATGTAAAAAAATTTAGTATGATTTTTATAAACAATGAAATGATATTTTTGTTATGAAATGATATTTTCTAAAATATAAATATCAATAAATAGTTCTTTATTTCATAAAAATAATAGTTAATTTATAGATTTTTGAAACAAGAGTACCGATACACCTTAATTTGCGAGTGTAAATTCCCAAAAATTATACATGACTTGTATCAACGTGTTTTTGTTTTGAACTTCCGCAACCGTCGAAACGCTTTCTTGTGCCCTAGAAAGCATTGACACGTTGGGTTTGTGTATTAATAATTCTTGTATGAGCATCATGCCAGAGCAATATCTCTTTTTGAAGGATTCCGGCGTAAAATCAAGGTCGGTTTAAGATTTTTGGTGTCCTTGAGGGATAACTAAAATTGTGTCTTTTTATTTATTTGAATATCTTCATATTACATTTTTAGTTGCAAAAGATTCATTCATAATCAAGGTTCACTAAAACTATATTTTAAATAAAAAAATATCTATATAGTACTAATACTAAGTAAAAATAATAATTTTTGTGTCTCTATAAAAATGGTGCTCTGGCTTGCCACCCTTCCCGCCCATCTTCATGTTCACCCCTCACCCTTGTGTAAAATTATCTTATATTAACAGCAAATCATAATTTGCCATACTTTAAATAAAAGCCAATCATAAATTAATATATTACTACTATATAACCCTAAGCAAAGCCAATCCTCTTGGGTTTGCTTTGCTTGGCAGTATTTGTTTGAACCTTATAGTGTCTTTTTCTTAAGTTTCAGTTTTGATTTTTCTTGATGTAAATTTTATGGGTTAGTTGTATATAACTTTGCTCTGATTTTAAATAGGACCTTGCAAATAAACGGTAGATGGACCCCTTGATATTAGTAAAAGGAAAACCGCTAGTTTGAATTGTATAAAACAACTTTACACTTACAATATATATCCTTTAATTAATATCTTAGTTTAATAATAATATATCAAGTTAATTAGATATACAAGTTAAATTTGTAGTGCCCATATAATATAGATCGCTTTATGATCAAGAGTTTTGCTTTGCACCCCTCTCAAAGGAAATAAAATATAGAGCTTCAAACCCTTAGTGTTAAAAAATGAAAGCTCAATTATGTATGTATGTCCAAGCCTCTATGGAATATAAACCTGAAACGAATATATGGGTGCCAATGCCGTAAGAGTCCTCTCGAGTGATATAATCAAGGCACCAAATTCAACTGATCAAGTAATTGATTTAACTCCATGGGATCTCAAGTTCCTACTAATTGCACCCACTAAAACAGGTCTTTTCTATGATCATTCTCTAGCAGCCAACCAAATTGAACGCCTTAGATACTCTTTATCCTCTGTCCTTGCATTTTTCTCACCTCTTGCGGGTGTCTCAAAATAATGGAAAACGAAGACATCATTGTTTCGTGTTCCGTCATATGCAACAATGCAGGTGTACTCTTTGTCCATGCTGCAATAGAGAACACTTGTGTTGTTGACATCCTTGAACCCACATACCATCCTCTTATTGTCCATTCATTTTTTCCTTTCAACGGGGCTAGAAACTATGAAGGCATATCAAAACCATTGCTTGCAGTGCAAGTGACGGAGTTAGTTGACGGTGTCTTTATTGGCTTTAGAGTCAACCATGTGATCGTTGACGGAAAGTCCATGTGGCATTTCATCAATTCATGGGCTGAAATTTCACGTGGTTGTTGTAATCAAATATCCAAACTCCCACCACTAGAACGTTGGTTTCCAAATGGTATTCAATGTCCCATACGATTTCCTTTCACAATGAGCCTCAAAATAATCACACTAATGTATTGAATTGTTTATCGTCGCAAAATCACATGTTGAATCACTCTAATGACGAGGAACTCAACCCATCAACGAGGTTATTCCATTTTACAAAGGAAAAAATCGTGAAATTGAAATATAAAGCCAACGTAGAAATTGGTACCAACAAAATATCTTCTTTACAAGCACTTTTAACTCACGTTTGGCGTTCTATGATCCATTCCAAAAAACATGACCCACAAGAAGAAGTTTACAATATGTTTCCAATAGGAGTTAGACCAAGGCTAGTTCCACCATTACCACAAGATTATTTTGGGAATGCTGTGATAGATTGTACGGTTAGCATGAAAGCTGGTGAGTTGTTGGAAGAAGGCGGGCTCGGTAAAGGTGCTTTAGAGATAAACAAGATGATTTCTTTGCAGTCTAATGAGAAATTGAAGAATAACTACGAACGTTGGTTGCGAAATCCGAGCATTAGGATCTCTAGCACGATCAATAGTAATACATTGGCCAGTAACAGTTCCCCGTGGTTTGATATTTATGGCAATGATTTCGGATGGGGAAAACCCGTTGCATTTCACAGTGTAAATAAAATAAATGGAATGGTTAGTGTATTTGCTGGAAAAGAAGAAGGTAGTATAGACCTTCAAGTTTGTCTTCCTTACAAGACTTTGGAAACCATCAGTAATGACCCTAATTTCATGGAAGTTGTGTCCAACTAATAATGTAGCTTTATGGTTTACAAAATGATATCATTTTAGTTTAAGTTCTTGAATTTGTAATTAGTGTGGTGATCCATGAATAATTAACGACGTTCGAATCTTTGTTTTTTTTAATGCCTATTGCCACCGGTAATTAAAAGGTTTGATTTTCTGTCTTTGTTGATATGTATTATACTAAGCTGATGCATGTGGTGACTTGTGTTATGCATTAAGTAAGTTACTCAGTTTGATAGCTCAATTGGTTTGAGTTAATTAATAAATTGTTTTGAAGGGTGGGTACGTAGCTCAAATGCTTTGAGCCAAGATAACTGAGAAGTAAAATTTTCATGGTTTAAATATTGCTAAAGAGAGACAAAAATTAACATAACATTTAATATATTAACATTTGTCATTAAAAAAAAATTGGTAAGTAATTTTCTTCTATATACAGGGGTCGGAGTTCGAACATCCAACACTTCACTTGTTCATCTAGAGAGGCGAATTTCTAACCAATAGACTACTTAAAAAAAAAGCTTAAACAAATATAAAAGTTTTGTATTCAAATAAACAATTTTTAAACTTTTAAAAGGTGGAATATAATATTTTCCAACACAACATTGTTATTTTTGTTTCATTAACTAATATTTAAGAGAGTGGTTGGTTGAGAAAATATTTTGAGGTAATATATTTTTTTAAGTTATTCTTCTATGTAAATTTCATTTGGATAATTAATTCGGGAAATTTTTAAAATTATGATAATTTATGAAGTATTTCATTCAAATTGATAAATCCTGGAAGGCGGAGTTTTTATTAAAAACAATAGAAGTAAAGTACAAAAATATGAAGCCTTGTTAAACCGGCCCAAAACGTGCAGATTGAGTAGTTTGATTTTCCATTATTCCGCATCCTTTGGAACATAATTTACTTGTTGTATGGATTAAATGTTAAATCACAAGGGGAGCTCAGGGGATCGCCCTCGTTGGTTGAAAAGCAACCATATAAGCGAGAAAGACACCATCTTTAAGTCAAACCTTCAAAGCATTGGATTTATGTGTTTTCTAACATACAAAGTGTTCAATTTCCACATTTCAGGATAATATAAAACTTCTAACTCATCTTACACTTGCCATAACACTAAAGTACCAAAATACTCCTAAAGTAAACAAGAATTTCTTCATGAGTATATGAAATACATACAAGAATAACAAATATTAGTTATTATGGATAACACATAAATAATAACAAACTAGCTTCAACTAATCAACCGATTTCAAAGGAAGATGGTTGGTAAGTTGCCAAGGTTTCCTTTCGCATATTAATCTCATTGGTATGTTTGTATTGTCATATTAATCGATTCCATTTATTTTACATTGTGTACACATAAAGTTCCACGATATAGAGGTTATGTTTATTAATATGGTATCCTTCAAGTGCATTTTTAGCCCATTGTAATATATTATTCACTTCCCTTAACTTTAATCAGTGGTTCAATTCTCTTTACTCCCACACTTCCATCTTTCTTTCCTCCTAATTGAATCCTATATATTCAATTGGCTATGAACAATCCTAAACATAATTTAAGCAAAAATTCAGTTCATAAATCCATTAACATATAGCCAGCTACTCAAACTTTCAATAAAATATACCTAAATTACAAGTTGTGGAGATTGAGTAGCTGCAATGCAAATGTTGATGATAATCAAAGTTAAAGTTAATTAGAATTGCACTCATTATATAAACCCTCTCATAGTACTATAAAACTAACAAATTCATCACCAACACAATCACCAACAAAATGAGCACTCCTGCTCCTTTTCCAATGACAGATCCAAGTTCCACTGTCCTCCCTGACCCCTCTAAGTTCTTCTCTAAAAATCTTCTAAACAAACCTCTCCCTACTAACTCTTTCTTCCAAAACTTTGTTCTCAACAATGGTGACCAACCTGAATATTTTCATCCTTACCTCATCAAATCATCAGACTCATCACTTTCTCTTTCATACCCTTCTCTTTCCATCACCCCTTCTGCTATATCCCATGTTTTCAGTGCTGATCTTACCATCACTTCCTCTACAAAAACTTCCAATGAAAAACATGTAGTAACTTCTTTTAGTGATCTCGGTGTCACCTTAGATATCCCTTCTTCAAATCTCACCTTCTTCCTTGCAAGAGGAAGTCCCTTTTTAACTTTCTTTGTGGCAGATTCAACACCTCTTTCCATCACTACTATTCATTCCATTCGTTCCTTTTCGTCAAATGATTCCTTTACTAAGTACACATTTAAGTTTGACAATGATCAAACATGGATTTTATACGCTTCCTTGCCAATCAAGTTAAGTCATGGCCTTTCTGAGATCACTTCTGAGGCCTTTTCTGGTGTAATTCGAATTGCTTTGTTGACGAATTCCAATTCACAAAATGAAGAAGTTCTTGACATGTTTAGTACTTGTTACCCTGTGTCTGGTGATGCTTCATTCAATGAAGCATTTACTATGGAGTATAAGTGGGAGAAGAAAGGTTCAAGTAGTGATTTGTTGATGTTAGCTCACCCTCTTCATATTCAGCTCCTTCAATCTAATAGTACTGACCATAACGTCTTGGTTTTCGATGATTTTAAGTATCAAAGCATTGATGGAGACCTTGTTGGTGTTGTTGGTGATGCATGGCTTTTGGAAACTGATCCTGTTTATGTTACATGGCTTTCAACCAATGGTGTGAAGAAAGAATCTCGTGATGAAATCGTTTCATCACTTGTAAAAGATGTTGAGGGTCTAGACTCATCGAAAATAACAACAAAGGATTCTTACTCTTATGGTAAATTGATTGGAAGGGCGGCGAGGTTTGCATTGATAGCTGAAGAGGTTTCTTACTTAGATGTGATTCCAAAGGTTAAGAAGTTTTTAAAAGAAACCATTGAGCCATGGTTAGATGGAACTTTAAATGGGAATGGATTTCTACAAGATGATAAATGGGGTGGCATTGTTACCAAACAAGGGTCTATGGATTCTAACGCTGATTCCGGTTTTGGAATTTATAATGATCACCCTGATCACTTAGGATACTTTCTTTATGGAATTGCAGTTCTTACTAAGATTGACACTGCATGGGGTGAGAAATATAAGTCTGAGGCCTATGCACTTATGAAAGATTTTATGAACTTGAACTCGGGACCAGACTCCGATGACGCGCGTTTAAGATATTATGATCTTTATCATGGCCACAATCATAGTCCAGGGTTAATTCAGTATAAAGATGGAAGAAACCATAAGAGCACAAGTCAAGCTGCAAATGCATATTATTCGGCAGCATTGATGGGCTTGGCATATAACGACGCAGACCTTTTTATCCTTGGATCGACACTTTTAGCTTTTGGAATTAAAGCGGCTCAAATGTGGTGGCATATAAAAGAAGGAGGAAAACTATATGCAGAAGAGTTTACAAAAGAGAACAGGATCATGGGATTTCTATGGTCCAACAAGAGAGAAAGTGGACTTTGGTTTGCTCCACCTGAATATAGAGAATGTAGGCTTGGAATTCAGCTCTTACCATTGCTTCCTATTTCTGAAGTGTTGTTCTCTGATGTTGAATATGTGAAGCAACTTGTCAAATGGACATTGCCTGCTTTGAAAAGGGATGGTGTTAAAGAAGGATGGAAAGGGTTTGTATATGCCTTACAAGGAATTTATGATAAGGAATCTGCATTGAAGAATATAAGAAATTTAAAAGGATTTGATGATGGAAACTCATTGACTAATCTCTTGTGGTGGATTTATAGTAGAGAATGAAAAACACTGCTTCTATGGTTTGATTATTACAGCCTTTATGTATAATAATAATTTCTATGTATAAGAAGAAAAATACAATAAAGTTACATGAAATATATAATCATGCAATATTGTGTATCTTACATCAAACTCTATTTATTTTGTGCATTGTATCCTATGGTGGTGAATCATGATCTAAACAGACAGCGCCACTATTGTGTAAATGGAAACATTAACAAAATAATAGAAATGAATGCATTGGATACACCATGGTTCAAATTTAACTACAAAGCAATTGAAATGAAAGTATACATACGAGTCGGTTATGAGTATGAGAGTATCTTGCAATACATACGAGTCATATCTTGATTCCATACAAAACTGAGCCCAATTGATACGAATCCCTAGCGTTTTTTATACGATCCAACTGTTGGTGCACATCTCTTTCATAACTTTAAGGGTTTTCAATTATAAAATTAGGCTACAAAAAGAACCCAAATACTCGGTTTATGTACCTTAACTACCATAATTTACAATACAGTTCTAAAAAATATTCCATTTTATTTAATTTCAAGTTTTAATTTTCCATTTATTATTCTTTGTATTCACGTTAGCATAGCAGTGCTGCTTAATTCAATTCATGCATGTTAATTCCTTATACAATTTGCGGCAGCCGTATTGTATATATACTCCATATTCCTGTACGGATAATTCATTGAATTCCCATGCTCGAGTGTTCTTTTTATTTAAAGTTTCCAACTATAACAAGTTCGTTTCCTTTTGATTTTAATGAGTTCATCGGAATTAAATTTAGATTATAATTTAATTATGTTTGAGTAGTTTAAATTGAGTACAAAACGAGGAGACCGTCGTACCACGAAACTCTTGTAATTTATGCATGTTTGATTATGACTAGAATGAATCTATTGTTTGGAAAATTCTGTTTTTAATTTAAAGTTTACTACGAAAGTAGCAGCATAAAAATATTGTTTACCGTCAAAAGAGTGGGAACAATATTGTGAAGGTGACAAAAACACAAGAAGGAGGGTTGAATTGTGTTAGTTTTTTCTTCGTTTTCTCCTACTGAAGTCACTCTTCAGAAGCAGATAGAGTTCAGCTTCTAAAGTGATGCTCAGAATCTAAATGCAGCGGATAAAAACAGAGAGAGGGAGAGAAGAAAGACAGAGAGCAATTATACAGGTTCATTCCACAAACCAGATGTAGTCATGTCCCCCTTGCACTTTCAAGGAGAGTTCACTAAAATCAAATATCTGATTACAACTGCTCACTGCTAAAACTAGCAAGAGACTTTAAACTACTCAAGCACAACTGCAAGAGATTTCCTATGCTCAAGAACAAAATCAAGAGACTTCCTATGCTCAAGCACAACTACAAGAGACTTCTATTCAAACAGAATTACAAAGAAATTTGTTTGAGGTTAAACACTTCATATACAATCAGTGGTGTTCACAATACAAATCAGATACATACTCTTAAGACTCTAGAATTTCTAAGATATGAACGTCGATAAGAAATTCTAAGTGAACTTTGATGTGGAACAAAGAGTCTTGTAAAATTGTTGTAAGAGTCTTGCAATTCTTCAGGTCTTCACTCCTTTATATAGAGGTGTGAAAGAGACATTGTTGATTGCCAGCACATCAAAATAGAGTCGTTTGAAGCTTGAACAAATCACTAATGATCTTTTGCCTGATTTGGTTATTGTCCTATGAAGGAACAGTTTCAAATCCATTCCAATACAGAGGAATATCAGCGTAGTCACAGCTGTTGTTCTTGTACTATTGCAGACACAAAACAGAGTAGTGGAGATAGTGGTTGTACACTTGTACTATTGTCCTTTTCCAACGTTTTCTAAAAAATAAGTATCCTATGCCTTCCAAATTCCTCTGATTTAGCCGTTGCTTCAGCTTCTATTCTTCTGCAATGATAGGCGTGGTTAAAACAACATTTGACACAATTTTGAAGCTTTTAGTCTTCCAGCTTCTGATGATCTTCAGCTCTTGATGATATTCAGAACCTCTGATGACGTCAGCTTCTGGTGAACAGCTTCTGATGATCTTTAGAACCACTTGTCTTCAGAACCTTTTTTCTTCAGATGTTTCCTTGCAGTACAAGCTTCCATTTTGTAGATAACATTGCTCTCATTTGTTCTTCAGAACCTATGTATTTTAAGACACTAAATATTTTGTCTATGGTCCTGCACACTTGAACAAATATTAGCATATCCAACAATTTTTAATACCTTGTTATCATCAAAACTCAAAGGGTAATGTTAAACATATTTTGTTCCAACATATTGGACTTAAAAAATTCAAGAATTAAATAAGTAGCGAAAACACTTTTTTTCAATTGATGATTAAGAACTTGTTGAATTTTAAAATGAGATATTGCAAAAGTAAATGGTGCAATTTACACGAGTGACCTAGGTTGACAGGATCCTTCGTTTTGGGCTCTTGTTCTTATTATCGAATTAGATAGTTTTGAAATAGTCTTAGATAAACAAAGAAACGATAGATATTGTTGTTTGTAAATTGGTCTATTTGGATTCAACTACCTTTTTTAATTTTTATTAAAAAAGTTATCCTCTATACATACATTTAAGAATGTTCAAAATGAGTAATCAACATGGCAATCCAAAATCATCTAACAAATTCAATGCCACATGTCCTATTATTAGAAAATAAATCACACAAATTTTATTTTTTTATCTAGAAATCACACGTTTTTTTTATATGGAAACCATTCAAATTAATTATTTTAATTATAGACTACCATTCATATTCATATCGTTGATAATGAACCTAATAAATTCACATTAACATGGAATGAATATTTTTGGTAAATGAAACTGTAAATTTATATGTTGTATAAATCATTCAAATTCATTTTTTTATTTATAGAAAGCAATTCATATTCATATCGTTGACAATGAGCCTAATAAATTTACATTAACATAAAATGAATTGTTTTTGTTTTTTTTTGACAAATGAATTGTTTTTGTTAAATGAAACCGTAATTTTATTTTGTTCTGCAATAATTTTTCGTATAGACAACAATAAAATATCCTTGACTACATTTTAATTTTACAATTTGTAGGGTCAGCACAAATTTGCCTACCACTCTTATACATAATAAAAAAAAGCTTAATTGCACTTTTGGCTCCCTATGTTTCAAGAAGTTGCGATTTTGGCCCCCTAACTAATTAAAATACAAAACAGCCCCCTATGTATTGGATCTTTGGCAGTTTTGGCCCCATAGACCAATTTTGACTCGGTCAACGCTGACGTGACACTTCAAATCGGCCACGTGTGCATTGCTTTGAAGTGCCACGTCAGCGTTGACCGAGTCAAAATTGGTCTAGGGGGCCAAAACTGCCAAAGATTCAATACATAGAGGGCTGTTTTGTATTTTAATTAGTTAGGCGGCCAAAATCGCAACTTCTTAAAACATAGGGGGCCAAAAGTGCAATTAAGCCTAAAAAAAAATACATGTGTAATATTTACCCCGTAATACACAATAAAATGTTGAAGAAATATATATCACGGGAACAAAAACACATGTGTTATTTTTCACTAATACATAAGAACACGGAACAAATATTTAAGAGTGATAAATATTAAAAAAAATATGCGACAAATATTAATCTCTGAATCATCTTTAAAAAAAAGGGGGTTAATATGTCTTTACCTCTTGTAATACAGGTCATTTTCGGTTTCCCCTGTAAAATATTTTTTTTGATTTACTCCCTTGTAAAAAAAATTGTTTTGATTTACCTTCCTAATAAACCAAACAAATTTGTATTAATAACTATAGTTGTGTAAAAAACATTGGTCAGAATTTCAATAGGCCAAAGCAAAAATATCCATATGAATTAAATTACAAACATGCTCAACACAATAACTGATTTGCTTTGTAACTGTTTCTATTTCTTACAATAATTAAAAATATGTTTATCCACAATAACTGATTTGCTTTGTAACTGTTTCTATTTCTTACAATAATTAAAAATATGTTTATCTACAATAACTGATTTGCTTTGTAACAATTTCCTGTTTCTTACAATAATTAAAAATATGTTGGAAAATGATGCTCTAGCTGAAGCTTATTGCTTAGACGACCGTCTGATACCACCTTCAGTTGAAGGGCACACAGCGCAATATACACGTTGCAATCAATAAATTAATACATTATTCTAATGCGCAATGAGTTTCATAAGCCGTATGTAATAGGTAGGCATCATTAAATCCACATGAATGGGTTCCCATGAATATCAATCAATCCCAGTTCGCAAATTGATTTCATCCAAACAAATCAAATACTCTCTCCCCGTTCCTTTTTAATTGTCACTTGTAGAGAAAAATTTTGTTTCTATTTAACTGTCACTTTCAAAGTTCAATACAATATTAAATGTTGTTTTACCATTATTATCTTTAGATATTTATTACGGAGAGAGAAATATATGAAATGAAATATTAAATTAATAAGGTCATTTTAATAAAATAAAAAAAAATAGTAACATTTATTGATTGTCATGGTTTGTGTAAAATATCAAAAAATGACAATTAAAAATGAACAGAGGTAGTATCAGTATCAGATAGAGTTCAACAACAAATACTAACTATTAATTGATAATTTATTCCTCAAAAAAAGAAAAAAAAACTATTAATTGATAATTTATGTTCATTATGTCTAATTTCACGTAGTACCCAATTCATTTTGCAGTCGGAGTCATTTGAAAATTTGGAAATTGTACGGAATCATCTGGAAGAGATATTGGATTTGATACTCTTTCCAATACTTGTCCACAAAATCCAATTCATTTTCCAATTCATATTGGATTTGATATTGGATTTTTATACTCAATTAAACCGCAGTTTAGCAGGGATTAGTGTTTACATTTTTTTTTAAATAGTCTTATCTTTTAACCAATAAAAATTTAACATTTAACTCAACATACTGAGCAATTCATCCAACAAAATCAGTATTATCAAGAGATAAGAGTTTAAGAACAAAAATAAGAATTCTTTAACCAATAAAAACTTGTTCTGTTTTAATAAATCTATTGTAAAACATATAACACACATCACATATTTCAGTATGTTTGTTTGGAAACATATAGTTAATAAACATGAGAGACATTAACTTCAAAAAGTATAGAAAATTGTTACCTAATTAATCAAGGAAATCACGGTCGTAGATGAACACAAAGAGAAGTCATTGTGCTGAAGCTATGGCAAGGAAGCAGAAGCTCTGGCCAAGGGAAAGCTGAAGAAGGTGCATGAGATTTGTATCTTCGTTTTGCTATTAGTTAACCCTAATTACACTCCTAAATTCCCTCCTTGACAATTACCGTAAATTGTTCCAACCCACCTACTGTAAATTTTTATGATCTATGATTTAGAGGTTTTGTTTATTAATATGGTATCCTTCAAGTACCTAGCTATCTGACCCATTGTATTATATTTTTCACTTCCCTTAAACTTTAATCTGTGTTCAATCCTCTTTACTCCCACATTTTCTTCTTTCATTGATTGTGAATTCAGTTACATCTCTTGGTATATATACAAGTTATAAAGTGACCGCTCATCACAACTCACTTGTAACTACCAAAATGAAACTCAAATGAAAAATTAGTTACATGACTTGTTCACCAAGTAAACTGAATCTAGCATATTCTATTTGTTCTCATACGCTATTATAGATGACTAGACCTTTATTTACTAATAGACAGTAACAAAAGGAACAAGAAAAAGATGGAGATTAAAGTATACAATCTTCTTACATTCTTCAATCCACTTTCATTATCAAAAATTCCTTGCAATGCATAGACAACATAATTTCAATTCTCTTTACTCCCACACTTCCTTCTTTCTTTCCTCCTAATCCAATCATATTTAATTGGCTATGATTAATCCATTTATAACATAAATGCCACTAAAGTTACAAATTTGAGCAAAATATAGCCAGCTACTCAAACTTTCAATAAAATATCACCGAAATTACAAGTTGTGGAGATTGAGTAGCTGCAATGCAAATGTTGATGATAATTAAAGTTGAGGTTAATTAGAATTGCACTCATTATAAACAATCTTATTGAAAATATATCACATTCATTTCATACAGATACTGTAATTTGCTAAGCCATGAAAACCCAAAAGAACTTTTTTCAAAATTAACACAATTAATTACAATTAAAGAATTCTTTCAGATCATAAACGAGATCGAGAAATGATTTTGGTTTTTGTGTCTCATCTTCAATTGCCAAAATCTTACGGTTCCTAGCCAAGGATATTTCGTGATTCATCATTTCGTGATTCATCATTGTAAAGTTGAACTCTTGTAGGTCTTGTTTACATACCCAACGATACCCGCAACTCTTCACCTCCATACCCAAACTTTCACCACCAATAATTTTAAATTGGATTTTTTCAAATTTATCATAGGACTCTCGAGGGAGGTAGATCATCCATAGGTGACTTGATTTGGTCGTAATAAGACTTCCTTTGATCATTACAGGAATTTGCAAATTGATGATGCCCCTAATGTTGACCCACGCTGGATACAATCCCATCATTGTTGAATCTTGAGGTGCCAAGGAAAACACAACACAACATACAAAGCCAATGATATTATTGTTATTGTCATGCATAATAGGAGATTCGTCTATTTGTATTGAACTATCCGTGCTCTTATTGTTGATCCAACTTGGTATTTCACTTCCTGGAGTAACAATTTGAGTCCTCTCAAAGTAGGGTTGTGGGTTTGCCCGAATGAATTGTATCATCCATGAAAATGTCATGCTACTGCAACGATCCCTCTCACTCAATTTTGGACAGTTAAAAATGATCAATCCTATAGTCCAGTCATCTTTGTTCTTTCGATGATCTCGCCCAATAGTGGCAGGAGAAGGAAGTTGAGGCAAAGATTCCAACACCCTGCAATGCTCTAAATTTAAATATACAAGTCTAGAAAGTTTCTTCAGGCTAGGTAGTGTCACAAAATCGTTCCCCCCTAAATTTAATTTTTCTAGCCAATGTAAACATTCGACTGTGTCAGGTACTTGGCTTAGACGGCAAAAGCTAATGTCAACATCACGCAAACAATATAAACTACCCAAGGAAGGCAACGAATATGTGTTTTCCGTGGGAGTTAGCACCATGATCCATTTGAGGACACTTTCACTTAACAGAATCCTTGAATTGTTAAACGCTTTGGAACAGCCATGCATATTTAGATCTTCAAGAGAGCTAAGACGGAATATGTTGTTGGGTATGCTTACTAGATTCTTGCAATTTTTTACATTCAAGTAAACAAGCTTTCTTAGAAGTCCAATTGATGGATCCAACTCAACAAGGTTTATACATTCTTCCAAATTTAACCACTCAAGATTTGGGAACTGTCCAAAATCTATTATCTTTTCTAGCTTTCTGGACTCTTTAAGATCCAATCTTCTCAAATTGGGAAGATACTGTGACATGAAAAACCAACAAAAATAGAGCCATGTCTTTGATTATAACATAATTGTTTCAATTTTGTTTATATTTCTAAGATAAACATTGATAACTGATAATAAGAGAATTTATAGTACCTTCTTGTTTTTTTTCCATAGTTGTTTAATGTCGCTTCTCTTCAAGATCAGTTCTACAAGTTCATTAGGGTGAAACTTTGATGGCAAATACATGAAAGGATATCCATACCACTCAACATATCTCAATTCATTTGAAAGATACCTTGGCAAATGTTTGATGTTGCTATCCTTGATGATCATGAGCAATCTAAGATTACTCATTTTTGACAATTGTTCAGTGTCCACCTCTTCATCATATTCATAATGTTTCAAAACTATGGCTTCAACATGCTTTTCCTAAATCATTGCAAAAAATAAAAAATAAATAAATAACTAAAATAAAATACTTTCAGTATTTATAATTTTTATAAAAATGGAAATTATTTTTTTCAAATTTATAAACAGCTACTTTACCATATTTTCCATCGTAACTTTGTGGAGTTGTTTTATAGACCACACCCTGCTCCACTTTCTTTGCTCTTTGCTTGAATTTTCTTGCACAATTTTTCTGCCTAGCTCTTCCAACAAAAAATGCATTTTAATTTTTGAATTCCCGATGCTTATAAGTGATTTATCAATGAGAACCCTTAATCCAATATCAGCATGAAATCCACAACAATTTAGAATGTTTTTAACATATTTCTCGTAATCACCGTTGAAAAAACAAGCAATATGAAGAAATATTTCTTTTTCTGCTTCATCTAGCCCATCAAAACTTAATTGCAGCACATCCATGACATTTTTATCCGGACTTTCTCTCAATCTAGCCAATGCACTCTTCCATTCAGGCACATTACGACCAAACAAAAATGAGCTCAATATTGTAATTGCTAGTGGTAAACCATTAGCATAATTCAATATCTCATCTACCAATTTTTTATAATTACTCATAATGATTTTCTCAAGTTTGAAAGCTTTTCGACAAAATAACTTGTGAGATTCAACCTGATTTAAAAGTGGAACTTTGTAAACTACATCTACTCCATACTCTTTCAATATATGCTCATCTCTAGAAATGATAACGATTCTACTACCTGCACCTAACCATTCATGATGCACAGCTATTTTTTCCAATTGTTCAACTTTATCCACATTGTCAAGAATCAAAAGGGTCTTTTCGCGATGTAGCCTACGTCGTATCAAATTTGTTGCACTGTAATGATTGCATATTTGATGGTGTTCTATACCGAGAGTTTGAAATAGGATTTTCTTTTGTGCATCGAGTGGACCATCATGTACTCTATAAAGTTTGGTTACATCATCAATAAAACATGATGCACTAAATTGATGACATATTTGGTCATATAAAGCCATTGCAAGGGTTGTCTTCCCTATTCCTCCCATTCCACAAATTCCTACAGCATGAACACCATCAACCGAGTCCAAAAGCAAATGATTTTTTAATGCTTCTATATGAGAATCAATCCCAACTAAATCGTTTGAAATACATGAAGATTCACAATCCAATATATTGATTATTTTTTGAACGATCTTTTTAATCTCTCCAGCTTGTGGCCTGAAAGTTCAAAAAGTTGTTCAATAACATGAAATCATCATGTACAAAACTGAACTCCAAATATTTGTTCTATAGGCAAAAAAAATAAAATAATAAGCAGTACTATTTGAGTTTTTGTCTTGGACTCGTGCACCGTCTCTTCACCTTATATTTTTTTACCAAAAAAGTAAAATAAAACTAGTATAAATTACCTACTTATCACGCAAATCCCAACCAGAGATACTCCCTACTTGCTTTAGAGCTTCCCTCCATTTTGACACCATCTGAAATTCTTGTTGGAATCTTTGTTCATGTATGGTAAAGGCTTCACCATAAATCCCACTTTGCTTTCGCACCTCAGAAGGATCAATATTATAGAAAACAGGAAGAACTTGTTTACCTGATACATGAACACATTCACATATCTTTTCTAATTCCCGCAAGCACCATGTTGAGGAAGCATAGTTTCTCGAGAAGACCACAACAAAAACCTGGGATACTTCAATTGCATGGAGGAGCTCAGGTCTTATGGATTCACCTTTTTGAAGATTAGTGTCATCCCGAAATACAGAAATGTTTTTTGTTTCAAGGGCTTCGAAAAGAAAATCAGTGAAATTGTTCCGAGTGTCTTCACCTCTAAAGGTGACAAACACATCGTAATAATTTCTACTTGAAGAAGTTACCAGAGTTGAAGATGAGTTGATGCTGCTAGCCATCTGAATAAGCTAAATTTTTAAAGGGTTGGATACTGTTACGTGAATCTATCTATCTATCACTTAAAACAAGCATATATGAACTCAGGGGATTTAAGCGTTGATTTCGTGGCAGCTACTTTACAATAATTGATTGGTTTATAAGTCACATTTCACGAGTTGCTTCTTGTGGGCCATATAGTGTGAGATTGCCGGCACATTTTTTGGATTTAGTGTGGAAAAGACTCTCTTTTTTGTTTTGCCAATGTATTGTTGGGACACGAGGGTACGAGATCATCACATTGGGCATTCAACGATCACATATTCCCTCTGTCTCACAATGTTAGTCGAGGTTTGTACGATTATTAAGGAAATGATTAATTGTGCTAATTTTAATAGTAAAATTAATAGCATTTACTAAAACACCTTTATTAATTGTAGTTAATGGAGTAGTTAAGTTGAATGAAATTCAATAAATAAAGGTAGTATAATAGTGGAAAAAAATAACAAATGTTGCATTGGTATTGTAAAGTGACAATTATTTTGAGAAAAAGAAAAATGTTAAAAGAGACAATAATTGTGAGACGGAAGGAGTAAATGAGAGAGATACATCATACTTTTACTTAAAATATCAAAGTGTTAGGTTTATAGACCCTATCATCACTTATACGGTGTTTAACATTCATTTTCTCACCCAATGTGGGACATGTTACCCACAGTAGATATACCTGTGCTTATTTATTTTGTTCCTTTAAAAAAAAGCTCAAATTATTTTGTACCTTTTAACTTTTATGTCTATTATTTTTTTAAAATTCAATAAATCTTTATTCATAAACTATGACTGACATTATTTATCTATCAAATTTTGCAATTTATCTATTTATTTATGAAAAAATGACACTCGTTGTTCATTAACTTAATTTCAAATAACGATTTCATTATTTATCTCTTTTCACATCATTATTGTCTGTATATGAATTTGCAAGCATCAAATCTAAAATTCATATGAAAACATGAGTAAAATACCCTAGATATGAACACTAAAAGCTCATATCGAAATAAAATCATGAATTTGAATCTTGAAAATCTATATGCAAATTGATCAAAAGTATAAAAATGACATGAAAACAAAATAAAGGACGACATTGTTACCTAAAATTAAATTAAGAGACGACAAGAGTAATTTTGCATTTATTTATTATCTACTTCAGCCATAGTTGAACCGATTAAATCACGATTTGCAAGTCTCGTTTTGATATTTGATTCTGATTCGATTTTTAAAATTATTTTATTAATCATGCATATACACCAAACAATTGGGCTGAATTAGTTAATGAACTCTATTGATGACGAATTGTTTAAGAGAACTGGAGTTTGATTATTGAATGAAACAATTTTTTATCCCGCTAGACTCACTTCTCGACAGGACCCTATTACCATAACTCATTTCTGTTGAGAATAACTTAAAAAATAAACGGATTAATATTGCAACATCGGGTGCCTCTTAAAAAATATATATTGCAATATCGGGTTATATTCACTTCTTGTGCCAATACTATCAAACTAGGAACAAGAGGAGGTCATAAAATCATAACTGAAGGATCATAGCATGGATTGTAAGATCCTGCCAATCCTATCTTAAGTGCAAGCTCCTCTGTTTCAAATTGGCAACATTGCTTCTTTCTTTTCACTGTTTTTGTCAATTTCAACATCAACTAATTTTGCAATGACTAAAACAAAATACCAAAGACTAAAATCGAAATATGGTATATTTGCAAAGACTAAAATATAAAAATAATAATAATTATAGAGATTAAAAGTAAAAAAAGGATAAATTTGTGGGATTAAAACCATATTCAAACCTTACACATAAAGTTTTATGATCTATGATTCAGAGGTTTTGTTTATTAATATGATATCCTTCAAGTACCTAGCTATCTGGCTCATTGTATTATATTTTTCACTTCCCTTAAACTTTAATCTTTCATTCCTCCCCATTCAACAAACCCACTTGTATATAGACAAAATTTATTTGAAAGGGGATAATGAACCTTCTATGTTCCACATATTCTTCAATGGGGCCTTTACTCTTATGTTAATGAAAAATGAAGATTTTAATTGGAGCAATTCTTACATGGTCACGTGACCAAGAAATTGCAATTGGTCACAACCAATCAAAACTTGACACATACATCATCAGACACATACATTAAATAAATAAATAATTAAAACAAAGAGAGAATATGAGTCAGTTATTGTTTTGTTTTTGTTTTTAAACAAGGGAAAATAAAAACACTACCAACTCGAGAGAGAAAGCACAACGTTGGTGGTTGTCCATGGAAGAACGACGACAAGGGTGGCGGTCAAAACGGCGGCAATGTCGATGTTGATAACAGTGATGGTGACGGCCACGATGTCGTGATTCACTTTCACTACTTGAAGCTCATGGTTGGGAAGAAGGGGGAGTTAAATGAGATTGAGAGAGGAAGAGAATATGTGATCAGTCAATCATATTGAATTAGTTTATCAAATCCAACATTTTATCACTTAAATTGGACTTTTTTAACCAGTTTTGACGCAGCCTGCAATTTGCAATCAATAAATTAATTCATTATAATGCTGCGCAATGAGTTTCATAAGCCATATGTAATAGGCATCATTAAATCCACATGAATAGATTTCCATAAATATCAATCAATCGCAATTCGAGTTCACCCAAACAAATCAGATACAAGGTATACTTCAACAACAAACAAATACTAACTATTAATTTCTCTCTCAAAAAAAAAACTATTAATTGATAATAATTTCAGTTCATTATGTAGAATTTCAATTTGTTCAGCATACGTTAATAAATAGTGTAGATAAAATTTTGTTTTTAAGAAGTTTTTGATTCAATAAAACCACAAATTAATAGGGATTTGCTTACATTACATTTTTTTAAAATAGTTTGATCATTTAAACAACACAAATTTAACATTTAAATCAACAAAATCAGCATTATCATGAAATAAGAGTTTAATAAGAACAAAAATAAGAATTATTTAACCAATAAAAACACGTTTTCTTTTAATAGATCTGTTGTACAACATACGACACACATATTTCAGTTTGTTTGGAAACATATAGTTAATAAACATGAGAGACATTAACTTCAAAAAGTTTAGAAAATTGTTACCTAATTAATCAAGGAAATCACGGTCGTAGATAAAAGGAAGATGGTGATGGCAACGAAGCCGAAGCTCCGGTGATGGCAATGGTAGCATGATATAAGGAGGTCTGGCCAAGGGAGAGCGGAAGAAGGTGCAAGCTATGAGATCTGTATATTTGAAGTAGAAGCTGACGGCAAGTAACAAATGAGGGTTTAGTAAATGTGAAATGGGTGAAGAAGTTTGAAATCTGCTCTTTGCCCAAACGTTTCTGCTCATCTCAAAAATAAATGTCTAAAATGCCCTTACGTGACTTAAGTCACGCTAGTGTTAATTTACAAATACTAAAGCGTAAGTTAACTCACGCTGCGTGAGTTAACTCACGTAGGTGTTATACCCGACATGAGTTAACTCACGCTAGTTTTAAAAATGAATAAGTCCACCAGATTTTTTCACGTACTACCCGCATGAAATCCCTCTCTTTTCTTTCTTATTCTTGTTAGTAACAAGACAAGGGCACAATTCCTAAAAATCTTAATTGGTCATTATTTGACAAGTTATAACTCACGCTAATCAAATAATTTTGAAGAGATAAGGGCATTTTTCAAAATCTTAATTTCTTTGTTTCAAAATCTTAATCCGTTTGTTTCAATTTCAATTTCTTCAAAATCTTGTGCTGTGTTAATAATTTATTTTGTCATCATGTAAATCTTCAGATATAGAAGGACCATTTGTTTGATTAATTTTGTGGATGAATATGAATTTATTATGAGAAATGGATGAGGATGAAGAAAAATGAAAGAGGGTTATGTTATGTTGGCTGAAGAAGAAGAAGAAGAAGAATAGAGAATGAACTGTTTGCGTTTTGTTTGTGGTTCTTGTCTATGTAGGCATCACAATTCAGTTTTAAAACTAATGTGAGTTAATTCACGCTATGTAAGTTAACTTACGTTGCGCTAGTTAACTCACGCAAGAGTATTTTAGTCATTTACTTTGGGAATGAGCAAATCCATTTAGATAAAGAGCAGAATTCAAAAAGTTTATTTATATCCTACCCAATGCAAGTTTTTTTGGGTTTACAATTTAATGGACTCACCCAAACAAAGAAAGTTACTTATATCTTGGATAATGTTGTTGAAAGTTTCTTATTCCACCCTACTTATTTTTTTCAAAAAATGCTCAATAAACTCTTAATTGTTTGGGTTTTAGAATGGAAAACAAATTACGCGAGAAGCTTCGAGAGTGGAAAAAGACACTCTTTTTTTTTTTGTTTTGTTAACTTTAAGTTTATGGGTCTTTTCACTTATAAAGTGTTCAACGTTCATTTATTTATCCAATGTAAGACATATTACCCACATTTGATATACCAACACTTATTTATTTTGTTCCTTAAAAAAAAATATCTCACATTATTTTGTACCTTTTAACTTTTATGTCTATTATTTTTTTTAAAATTTAATAAATCTTTTTTCATAAACTATGATTGACATTATTTATCTATCAAATTTTGCACTATATCTATTTATTTATGAATAAATTACACTTGTAGTTCCTTAACTTAATTTTAAATAACAATTTCGTTGTTTATCTGTTTTCACGTCATTTTTGTCTTTATATGGATTTTCAAGTATCAAATCTAAAATTCATATGAAAACATGAGTAAAGGACCCTAGATTTGAACACCAAGAGCTCATATCGAAATAAAATCATGAATTTGATTCTTGACAATTCATATGCAAATTGATCAAAAGTACAAAAATGACATGAAAAAATAAAGGACTACATTGTTACCTGGAATTAAATTAAGGGACAACGAGAGTAATTTTGCATTTAGTTATTATCTACTTCATATATAGGATCAGTTAAATCATGATTTGCAAGTCTCGGTTTGATATTTGATTCCGATTCAATTTTTAAAACGTTTTTAACAATCATGCATATAAACCAAACAATTGGGCTCAATTATTTAATAAACTCCACCGATGACAAATTGTTCAAGCGAACTAGAGTTTGATTATTGGATGGAAATTTTTTATCATGCTAGACTCACTTCTTAACAAGATTCCGTTGCCAAAACTCATTTCTCTTGAGAACAACTCAAAAGAGGAGACGGATTAATATTCACTTCTTGTGCCAATCCTATCTCAAGTACAAGCTCCTGTGTTTAAAATTGGCAACATTGCTTCTTTCTTTTCATTGTTTTGGTCAATTTCAACATCAACTAATTTTGCAAAGAGTAAAGACTAGAATTTAAAAAAATAAAAAATTTATAGAAACTAAAAATAAAAAAGGATAAATTTGTGGGATTAAAACCATATTAAAACCTTTGTTTTATATTGTGTTCAATCAAATCCTCTTTACTCACACACTTTCTTCTTTCATTCTTCCTTATTCAACAAAACCATTAACATGTTTGAGAAAAATTCAGTTCACAAACCCATTAACATATAGACAGCTTCTCAAACATTCAATAATTTGTGAATGTGTTTTTTTCTCAAACATTCATTAATGGGTTAGTTTCTAAAATCATTATACACTACAAACAAAGAATTCAAACACCAAAAACATATAAAGCAAATATGAAGTGCAGAAATAGGAAAAACAACAGTTATAGTAAATTCACAAGTCCGCACAACACACTTTATTTACATTGAAATTGTTAACAAACAGAAATAGAATTATTTCCATCATAACAATGCAAGAATTATTTTAAGTTCATAAATTATTTTGTTTTTAAGTGTTTTATTTGAAATCATGAACGATGAGAAAGTTCTACTTTTTGTCACTTCTGCTATGAATCCACCATAAGAGATTAGTCAAAGAATTTCCATCATCAAAACCATTCAAACTTCTTACATTCTTCAATCCACTTTCATTATCATAAATTCCTTGCAATGCATAAACAAAACCTTTCCATCCTTCTCCAACACCTTCCCTATTCAAAGCAAGCAATGTCCACTCCACAAGTTCCTTCACATAATCAACATCTGAAAACAATACTTCAGAAATAGGAATCAATGGTAAGAGTTGAATACCAAGCCTACATTCTTTCCATGCAGCCGGAGCAAACCATAATCCACTGTCTCTCTTGTTAGACCATAGAACTCCCATCATCCTATTCTCTTTTGTAAAATCTTCCTCGTAGAGATTCTCTCCCTCTTTTACATGCCACCACATTTTAGCAGCAAGAATTTCCAATGATGTAAGTGTCGATGCATTCGCTGCGAGTTCTGCATCGTCATATGCCATACCGATCAACGCTGCAGAATAGTATGCATTCACGGCTTCACTAGTACTCTCTTGGTTTCTTCCATCTGCAAACTCGGTTAACCCTCCGGCCCAAGAATGCAGTTTGTAAAGATCAAAACACCTTAAAGGAGTATAATTTGAATTCGAATTTTTGCTCAAGGTCATAAAATCTTCCATGAGTGCATAGGCTTGAGGCTTATACTTCTTACCCCAAACTGGATCAATCTTAGCAAGCACTGCAATTCCATAGAGAAAGTAACCTAAATGATAATGATGATCATTATAAATTCCAAACCCGAAATCAGCACCAGTATCAGTAGAACCTTGTTTTGTTATAATACCTCCCCATTTTTTATCATAAAGAAATCCATTTCCATTAAAAGTTCCATCAAGCCAAGGCTCAATGGATTCCTTCAAATACTTCTTCACAATTGGAATTGCATCAAGGTAATTCACCTCTTCAGCTATCAATGCTAACCTTGCAGCTCTTGCTATCAATTTTCCATAAAAGTAAGACGATGCTGTTGTTATTGGCGATGACTTTAGACTCTCAACATCTTTCGAAAGAGCTGAAACAATTTCATCATGTGATTCTTGTTTTACACCTTTTCTTGAATGCCAAGTTACCGAAACAGGATCGGTTTTCATAAGCCATGAATTACCAACAACTCCAACAAGCTCACCATCAATGCTTTTATACTTAAAGTCACTCAAAAATGTAATATTAGAATCACTTTTAGACATAATCTGAAGGTGAAGAGGGTGTGCCAACATCAGTAAATCACCTGAACCTTTCTTATCAAACTTATACTCAACACTATATGGTTCTTTGAGCATAGCTTCACCTGACAAAGGGTAACATGAACTGTACTTATCAAGAACATCCTCGTTTTTTGAATTGGAATCCGGCAACAAAGCTATCCGAATTATCCCGGAAAAGGCCTCAGAAGTGATCTCAGAAAGTTCATGACTCAACTTGATCGGCGAGGAAGCATATAGGATCCATGTTTGATCATTGTTAAGATGAAAGGTGAATTTGGTAAGGTTATCATTTGAAGAGAAGGAAAGAATGGCATGAATGGTGGAAATGGAAAGAGGTGTTGGTTTTGTTACAGAAACAGTCAGAAAGGGACTTCCTCTAACAAGGAAGAAACTCATATTTGTAGAAGGCATATTCAAGGTGACACTGAGATCACTATAGGAAGATATTATGTGTTTTTCATTGGAAGTTTGATTGGTTTTCTGTTCTATAGAAGTTATGGTAAGATCAGCATTGAAAACTTGGTATATGAAAGAAGAATTAAAGTGGTGAAAAGGGTATGAAAGAGAAAGTGATGAGTTTGATGATTTGATGAGATATGGATGAATGTATTCAGGTTGGTCACCATTTTTGAGAACAAAGTTTTGGAAGAAAGAGTTTGTGGGGAGGGGTGTGGATAGTAGATTTGGAGAGAAGAAGTTGGAGGGGTCAGGGAGAACAGTAGATTGTATCTGTGGGAATAGAAAAGGTGTGTTCTCTTTGTTGTTAGGCATTGCAGCTGTTAGGATAGTTGTGAACGTTTGAATTGTGATTGTGGTAGTAGGGGTGATGAATTATGAATGGAGTTTTTATAGTTTTTTAAGGTATGTGGTGAGTGCAATTTTTGCTTAAGGTTCTTGGCATTTTCAGCATTAGAAACTACTCAATCTTAGGCAAGTTCTAGGGTACACGATAGGCTAATACTTGAAAATTTCTCATAACACCAATGACAATTAACATACCCTCTAAAAGTAGGTCCCACAGTTGGTTGTTTTCGCAATTTCAGCGATGCACGAATGTCGGTTTAAGGCTAGAACCCAGATGTTGTCATTTAATAGTGTTCGCGCGGGCACATGGTATTAAAAAAACTCTAGAAGTATGGTAATTTTCGAACTCACGATTTATAAGATAACATACATGATCGATGTTTGATCGACAAAAACAATGAAAAAAAAAACAAATATGAGTTGAGTTTTGAGACACATATATTCCTTTTTTTTTGTCAAACCAATATCAATCAAATCACTATTTTAGACATTATAATATATAAAGAAGTTTGTGAACTTCTACTTTTATGAACCAACATTAGTTATCGTTGAAATTTTAGACGATTTTTAAGTACCAATCAATGTAGTTCGTCGTGAAACTGGGTTAAGTTTTATTTTGTTGTCGATAGGATTAGGATCAAGGGCTCTTCATTTTTGTTGTTGAAGGAAATGGTTCTTCATGCTAAGATGCTCTGAATTAATGCAGTAGTTAGCACATCAATGATCAGTGGACCAAAATCAGAAATTCATATTCCAAACTAGATGTTGAGTTTAAAAAATAAAAATAAAATTTTGCATGTTTTATGAACTGTCTAATATGAATTCAACGGCCACCAAATCAAAGTGGCTACATGAATGCAAAATTTCTCATAAGGATCGTGAGGTTTGAGTTTTTTGGTATCACTAAATTTAGGATGAGAGGATGATGCATCGATCCAAAACAAGGAAAAGATCTTCGAGCTCAAAAAATGCATAAAAAAGTATCTACATTTAGCTTCTTCTAAAGGCACTAGTGGGGCTTGAACTCGTATGTCGTTTTACCATTAGACCAAGCCCTTGGAGTTAGGTTTGAGTTTTGTTTAGAGGGTGATTTTTTATTGGATGGTTGATGAGGTGGCTAAATATTATTGGTTGTGTACTAAATTTAGCACAAGTTGTGTGAGGAATGATTTGATTTTGGTTTAATGATGGAAAATTGAATTAGACTATCAGGAGGAATTTATGGAGCATGAAGGAAGTGTGAGAGTAAAGAGAATTGAATGGATTAGCTGAAGTTTAAGGTAAATGAATTTTGGGCAATGAAGCTACGTAAATGTGATCATGTACCAATGGACCCAAAATATCATAATTCATTATCCTAACGTAAAAGACTACGCAGGTTGATTTAAAAATTAATAATATTACATTATGATTCCTGTAAAATAAATGCAAGATAATTAGACTTTCAAAATGTGTAATTGTGATGCAGAGAAGGTAAGTTGTGATGCACAGAAGATAAATTGTTAACTAGAAATTATGTATTTTAAAAGAAAAAAATGAAAAAAAAAAAACTCTTATGGCATTTTTCTTGTTTTATAAATGCAAGATAAATTATTCAAAATGGATTTTTTTTTCCTTCCAAAAGGTGTTGGAAATGCATTCCTTGTTGTCAAATAATGACACCAAAATGATCTTGGTCGTCGGATCTATTATAATAGTTTTTTATATATTTGTTGGACAATAAATTTGTACAACTATTTCAATCGTAAGGTCTACAACGCACTAACTACCGGACTACATATTTCCCCACGTGCGAATAATATAGATCTCAATTATTCATTTTAGAGTAAATAACACTATATTTTTCTAAGAGATGCTTAAGTTATATCGACTTATATTTTATGTTAAAATATGCACCTCACTTCCCTCCTATGCAAAACATTTTAGATAAAATTACACTCACCTCCCTAGAGAAAAACTTGAATGACGTTCCAATTATCTCTTATGTTAAAATTCACACGTTCATCCCTTAATAACTTTTTATTTATTTTCAATAGTCCAGTGACGAAAATCTAATATACAAACTGCCGAAAAAAGAAGTTTGTGGGTTCACTTTAATATAAAAAAATTCAATGCATAATTTTCTCTATTTTGGATTTACAATATCATTAAGATGTAATTTTAAACCCTATTATAAAATCTGAAGCAAAATAGAATAAAAGGAAAAATCTTGGAAAATTTTCTAAAGCCGGGAAAATATGTCTATTTAAAAAAGAATATGCATTAAAAATTTGTCTTATAATTAGAGATTGAGTGATTTTTTTTTGAGTTATTGTTATAGTCATTACACATACTGAAATAAATAAACACACTAGAAGAAGAAATATGGTGACTCGGGTTTGAAATCGGAATTCTAAATTAAATATTCTAACAACAAAATCATTAGGATGTAATAACGAGGACAACTTAGGGAATATTCAATTTATATATAGATATAGTCATATAGACACTACAAAGATAATGGCGAATAATAAGCTTGAAGTTTAAGTCGAAATTTGATCATTGAATACTTTCATTTTAATAGAGGTGTTCAAAACCGAACCAATCCAATAGAATAACCGCAAACCGATTCAATCTACAGCGAAACTGCAAAGAACCGCATTTGGTTTGAATGTATTTGGATCACTTTTTTACTCAAATGATAAATATAAAATTTCAAATGATACATATAAAATTACTTTAAAGCAACAATTTCCAAAAGACATGATGGAAAACAATTGTAGGACCAAAACTTAGTGAATTTTTTTAGATAAATTAAAAACAAAATTTAAAATATTTATAGAGACCAAAAACTTGTATAACCATTAATTCTAAATTATATTATGATTAGTTTGGATTTGAAATTTGCTAATCTTTTTTAATGATTGTACTAAAGGTTAATAGTGCTTTACCCCCTGTAATATAGTTCATTTCCGGTTTTCCCCTGTAAAATATTTTTTTTGGATTCCGTTCTTGTAATTTGAAGATTTTTTGGTTTTAGACCTTCATGAAAAAAATTTCCCCCTATAATTTGAGGAAATTTCGGTTTACCCCCTGATATTTGAGCAAATTTCGATTTACCCCCTGTTAATTTGAGAAAATTTCGCTTTACCCCCCTGCCATATCATCGATTTTGTACAGTCAAAATTTATGAAGGTCCAAAACCAAAAAATTTCAAATTACAAGGACGGAATCCAAAAAGAAAATTTTACAAGGGAAAACCGAAAATGTCCTATATTACAGGGGGGTAAAGCACTATTAACCCTTGTATTAATATTGTAGTTAAAACACACCAATGTTTGTTTATCCAATTCGGTACAATATGACCTATGTTTAAATGAAGAATGGTTCTCCAATCCACTATGAAATAAGTGATACAAATAGGTTATATGGAATTATATTCAAGAGATCTCAAAGAACAATCCTTAATTTCTACCCAATCATCAAGTCACTCAAACACACATAGAGATCCTAAGAGAAATCAAGAGAGAGAACTTTGAACCTCCACCTAATGAGATTTCACTATCCAAGGTATATGAAAAGTGTTTCCCAACCTACAAATATTATTCTAAGACACTTAACCCTTAACCTCTAAGTTTCTTAAAAGTTCTTGGTTTTTCAAGATTAAACAACAAATTAAGGAAGAAAGCCTAAATGGTGGTGTGATTCTGAAGCAAACCACCTTGATGTCCATGCACGACAATCTTTCGCCCGATCCTCGATTATAATGGGCGCTTTGCGACCCCCGATGACATAATTACGGCCAAAGCCGTGCAAAACATGCATCCTAAAGTCGATAAGTCTACCTTTCGCCCCTTATTTGACAGCCTTGTGGAATTTAGTCATTTTGCACCATATTTCCGCATTTCAACCACTATTAAGTGAGATTTTAAAGCACACACAACAAATTTAAAATTTAAATTAGGATTAGATCAAATTTGATTTTAATTAAATTCAAGGGTTAAATAAGTTTTTCGTCCTTATAAATATAGCGAATTTTGATTTTAGTCCCTAAAAAATTAAACTAAATGTTTTCATCCTCACAAATTTTTTTATTTCGTTTTTCGTCCTTAATGGCCATTTTATGTTCAAATTGTATCCATGTTATGTCCGTTTATTATATTCGACATTTATATATTCATATTATGTTCAAAAAATGTCAAGAACGCGTTAAAATTATATCCATTAAGGCCCAAAAACAAAATAAAAAATTTTGTGAGGATGAAAACATTTAGTTTCATTTTATAAAGACTAAAATCAAAATTCGTTATATTTATTGGGACGAAAAACTTATTTAACCCTAAATTCAATTAGATAAAGATTAATAAAATCATAAATAAAATAATTTGAATAAAAGGTAGATTTAGAGAGAGAAAACTTCATAAAACTTGAATATAGATTACATTCTTACATACTCTTTTAAAATCAATATTTTTCATATAAAAATTTTCATTTAAAATCTTAATCCAAGACTTCTCCAAGCAAAAACACATTAAAAAAAAAGTTTACTTATATGCTTGGTCCCTTATGTTTATTTTAAGTTTAAAATTGGTCTTCTTTTAAAAGTTTTAAATTGGTCTCTTATGTTTTAAAAGTATTAAGTCGGTCTAAAATGTTAATCACATTGGAATAAATTGCTCTTGTCCGCCACATATTATTGAGTTTAATAAAACAACAAAAAATATTTTGAAAATGATTTTGAAAATAAGTTAAATTCAAACACTCATATTCTCAACTCATATCTCTAAATGACCATGTGATATAAGATACTTATTCTAATATAAGTAACATTTTAGATCAATTTAAAACATTAAGGGCCCGTTTGGATTAACTTATTTTAGAGCTTATATAAAACAACTTATGCAAATAAATAAGTTTTTATGTACTATTTATAAGTTTTTAAGGTAGTTTATGAAAAACCCGTTTATGA
>Ga0228711_1000374_pt1 | contig 51989 bp, 25 predicted proteins | sample MedpolnodulmetaG_2_FD_177996 | JGI IMG/M metagenome (GOLD analysis project Ga0228711, IMG submission 177996) | Root nodule microbial communities from Medicago polymorpha collected in Santa Monica, California, United States - brown nodules | ecosystem: Host-associated > Plants > Roots > Nodule... | reverse complement strand
TTATCTTTTACTAAAAAAAAAACTATTTTTTTTTACTCAATTCATTTATAACGATAATTGAAGCTATCGGGTTGATTGATTTTTTTGAAGAAAGCAATCAGGTTGATTGATATATACGATATGATTTTCGTCATTATATATGATATGAAGTCTTAAATTTGCTCCCTGCCAAAATTAGTCATACAATTGTTGATTCAAGTCACATTAATTAGTAAACACTTCAATGGAGCTTTCTGTAGACATGGACGGCTAACCTAAAGAGAGGGCAACAAAATATTCGTATTAGCAACAATAATATAACGTGTTCATGAGGTACAAATTGGTTCAAATTTTTTCTACGATATAATGAAGTTTTTTTTTTAACAAACTAAAATGGGATATATTAACATCAATGATTCACCCCGCACAAGGTGTGTAAATGGAAAATCACTCAAGAGTATTTACAAGAGTAAGGTGACTGCAACAAGTAGCCACCACCAAAACAAAAACAAATTACAAGTGGACACCCATACAAAGAATGAGATTTTGCCACCAATCATGATAACTATAAGCAAAATTCACCTGTTTAGACTTTAACCATATGAAAGAATTTAATTTAACCTGTTTGATAAAGAGATTTAAGTGGACCCCGCACAACGATATAATGAAGTTATTAGATTATTGTTTTTTTTTTTTTAAGGATTATTGTTTATATTTTCTTTGAACACAGATAAATATAATGAATTGTCATTATTATAGTATTTTTCTACGATATAATGAAGTTATGAAATTATTGTTTTTTAATTTTTTGAAGGATTATTAGATTATTGTTTATAGTATTTTCTTTGAACACAAATAAATATAATGAAGGGTTAATAGTGTTTTAACCCCTGCAATATACAACACTTTTGGTTTTGCCCCCTGTAAAATATTTTTTTTAGATTCCGTCTTTGTAAAATAAAGATTATTCAGGATTGGCCCATGACCCCTATGTCGCTGACGTGGATATTTCTTTTTATTTTTTAATAATTTTTTGGATGACACGCGTAAAAAACATATTACACGTCATTTATGATTTAAAAAAAAAATGAAAATCAATTTTTGAAAGGAAAAAAAAACCAGATTATATTTTCTAATATAATAAATACTCTGGAACTTAATTTTAAAAAAAAAAAATTGGAAAATATATTTCTTAAATTAGAAAAATAAATTTGAAATTAAAATAAGTTCAATTTTTTTTTAAATAAAAAAGTTTGTTTTTATGAATTGTCATTATCCCTCCTTCCCATATTAGACGACCTAATGGACTTCGACACACGTACCAATGCATATGTTTTATCTTTGATATCTTCAATTCGCTACTAAAAAAAATTATGAAAATTTAATACTTTAAAAATATTTATCGAGACGAATCCAACAATATCTTACATGATATTATTTATCTTTGTGAATTAGTAGAAAAATATGGTCAAAGTATGTTAATTCAATAATGTATATTATCAACTAGGTCATGTATTGAAGGACGAATGAAGTATTATAGTGGTAGGTGTAGGAGTATATCGTCACCCTCCGAGTGTAATTATTCTTTTTGACTTGTTTGAAGAGAAGAAACAAGGGAAATGTAAAAAAAATCAAATTACGTGGTTTTTGACTTTATATATTGCTGATTTCCAATGTACGGTGCGTATATGTGTAAAAAAAAGGTACGTGCGTATAGTATTCCGTAATTTCTTTTCAAATCCAAATTTTTTTATTTTGTTTTTACACTTTTTTTAAATCCAATTACACTAGTGGATTTTTATTTCTTTTTTTAAGAAGCTTCTGGTCTATATATAAATTTATTTCAACATTAAAATACAAACTCAGATACGACATCATACTTTCTTACATCATTAAGTTACTATTATAAACAAAACACAACTTTTAATATTTGTTGAATAATCGTTGTGTTTGATTGATCAAATACATAATTTATTCATTGAATTTAAAAAAATGGATTTTGTAATTCACATGTAGAAGATACAATGAGCTTGATTGTATCATATTTGCTTGTAAACAGTTATTAGTCAATAGATTTCAGAACTCTCATGTCGAGTTCAATAGGAGGCAAGCGAATGGGGTCGCTCACGAGTTAGTTCAGACAACCCTATCCAATTCTAGTCCCCATGTTATAGATGATGAACCTTCATGGATTTGACACATTTTAGTTGATAAAATACAATGAATTTCTTCTTTAGTATCCTCGTACACTTCTTAAGAAAGAAAATATAGTATTTCAAAAGTCAATTTGGCTAAAGCCAAATCGCATCTTGGAACTTTTTGGTTTGTTGGTCAAGTCTTGAAACTTATATAATCAATATTTTGAAAGTTTAAAAAAATGTTATTTTTAATACAAAATTTTCACTTTTGGATTCCTTAATAAGGTTCATTAGACATTAGTGTCTTATGAACATTTGTTAGCAAGACTCTTATAGAAAAATGTTGAAAAGTCATCGAATGATGTATTTAATTGATTATCTTCTACAACTTGCATATAATTAAAAATATACATAAAAATCACCTATTGCATCAGTTAACTTTTTTTGTCAAGTAGTCTAGTGATTAGAAATTCATCTCTTAAAGATGAATAAATGAGACGTCTGAAGTTCGGACTTCGGTCCTTGCATATTACAATGTATTGTTCTTACCAATTGAATTAAACTAACAAAAACAATACATCAATTATTTAACGTCACTAAAAATTGATATATATTTTTCACTTCTAATAGTGAACAAACAATGTATATAAGAAAAACAAGAAGGGGTCATTTCTTTAAACTCATTATTAATTGTACATTATTTTGACTTCAACCAAATTCATATTCTCCCCATCAATGTATAAAAGAGCAATTTGATTCCACCAAATTGAGTTGACTCAAATGGTATTGTAGTACTTAAACATGTGCTCAAGGGTTCAATTTCCGACTTTTGTATTTAAAAGAAAATTAAGTCAGGGGAAAAAAATCTACCTAAAGACTTTGTGCTTATCATCCTTTCAAAATCATTTAAAAAAAACATTGTACTTAACATGCCAAAAAATAAGAAGAAGTACTGTCTCGTCTCTACCAAAAAAAGGAAGAAGAAGAAGGACTGTAATTAATAAGCACCGATACGTGGCATATTATCCAAAAAATAAGGACGTATATTAAATACTCTAACTCTAAAACGACTACTCCACTAGTACAGAAAGTAAAAATGAATTTCCGTGTGGACATTATGCTTGAATGAGAAAATTCAAAATATCATTGACTAATGACTTTATGCAGCTAGCTGTTTTTGAAATCCAAGCAAATACCGATAGTGGCTTGTAGAAGCAATCTCTCTCGAAAATACAATAATCCCTCCATCAAACAAATCTCCTTACTATATAATCCAAATCATCACCATAAACATAACCATATAGAGAGGCCATGGTAAAATTAACATCCATGGTCTTCACCATTTCTCATTTCAATCTCATAACTCTCTTAATTCTCTTCTCAACTTATCAACATGTAACTTGTACCACCACTCAACGATTTAAACAAGCACCTAAGTTCTACAACTCCCCTAACTGCCCTACCATTCAAACATCAACACGGACAATTTCGTCTGAGCAAACTACAAACATAGACATAGACTTCGTTGTTTGCTCAGACGTAGCAGTCCATGTTGCAATGACACTAGACATAAAATACCTCCGCGGCTCAATGGCAGCCATTCTCTCTGTCCTCCAACACTCCTCTTGTCCAGAAAACACCATCTTCCACTTCATCACCGCCTCATCAAAAACCACCTCCACCGTCACCCTCAACACCACTCTCTCAAACTCATTCCCATACTTAAAATTCCAAATCTACCCCTTCAACACTGAAACCATTTCAGGTCTAATCTCAACCTCAATCCGCTCTGCACTCGATACACCTCTCAACTACGCGCGAAATTACCTCTCTAACCTTCTTCCAAACTGCGTTCACAGAATCGTTTACCTTGATTCTGATCTCATTCTTGTCGATGATATCGCAAAACTCGCAGCAACGAATCTCACAAACGATGCCGTTTTAGCTGCACCTGAATACTGCAACGCGAATTTTAGTTACTACTTTACCCCTACGTTTTGGTCGAATCCTTCACTTTCGTTAACATTCGCGACTCGGAAAGCGTGTTACTTCAATACAGGAGTTATGGTTATTGATTTAGCGCGGTGGCGGATCGGAGATTATACGACGGAGATAACAGAATGGATGGAGCTTCAGAAGAGAATGAGGATCTATGAACTTGGTTCATTGCCGCCGTTTTTGCTTGTTTTCGCCGGGAAAATAGTTCCGGTTGATCATCGGTGGAATCAGCATGGGCTTGGCGGTGATAATTTCCGCGGGCTTTGTAGGGATTTGCATCCAGGCCCGGTGAGTTTACTTCATTGGAGTGGGAAGGGTAAACCGTGGGCCAGGCTTGATGCTAATCGTCCTTGTCCGTTGGATGCTTTGTGGGCCCCGTATGATCTTCTTGAAACACCTTTTGCTCTTGAGGCATAAGCCCAGCCCAGCCCGTATCAAAATTTACAGTTTATTTTATCTTTTATATCTCCATATATACATAAAAAAAAACTTGATCATCCTCATCTGTTTTTGGTTGGTGGATTTAGTTTTACATTTTGTAGAATTACGGTGATTTGTCATGATTTTACAAAATTTACCGTGATACCGAATATGCGTTTGTAATACGGCGGCTTGTCTTTGGGGAGTTGGCGCTGGAGTCACTCCAGGCTTGGCTTGCTATATATGGCTTAGTGTTGTTTTACAGTACTGTAAAGTCAGGTAGATGAGTTGTGGTATACTATTTTCACCTTCTTGGTGAAGTAAGAATTGTGAGTTTACAACTTCTGGCAATTAAGAATGAATGGAATGAATAGATTTTCATGTATTTGTTATTAATATTTATGTTCTACTTTGCATATATTCTCACAAACATTATAAATGAGAGAAATTTGTTACATGAAGAAGTATAATAATGCTTATATAGTTAATTATGAAAATAACTAACCACTCTAACAAATTAATTAGTCTACTTACTGGTGTTAGTGTGACTAATATTGTATCTTCCTTTCTTCTGCGAGACCTTTGACTTCGTTACAATTAACTCAAATCTCAAACTTCACCCAGACTTATATTGCATCTAATATCTTCCACACAAACTTGAATATGTTTTTTTTTGTGTAAACCAAATGTCCTCCACTCGCGTTACTACCAAGACTATTCTCTCGAGCCTTGTGGGACCCAAATGAGCTACAAACAATTCGTAAGAGTTTTAACATTACTGCATGCCTAACACTGGATTCAAACCTAGGATCTTGATTAACTTTGAAAAAACCCATGTCATCTCATCTAAATGATGTTGGGTAAACAAGAAAAAACAAGTATTATCATCTTGCTCAATGCACTCATTGCGCAATGTCATTGCTGAATTCTAATTGTAAGTCATTAATGTCTGAATTGAATAGAATGGAATAGTTTAGTTTTTTTTTCCCTGCACTGAGTCTAGTGGTGAATGGAATAGTTATTTTTTTCTTTTTCATTATGGAATTAATTAAGTGGTTGCCGCGTCGGTGACCTTTGGGTTTGTTTTTAGGCTCATAGGCAGGTATGTTATGGATTGGTTTGAAAAAGATTTTATGTGCATATGTCAAAGTGAGGCTTTAAGTCATGTTTCTGTTGTCTGGCCAAAGCCAAACATTACTTTTGGAGATTTGATGATAATGATAATGATAGATATGTCTTCTTTTTAGTAATCCATAATTTCGTTGCTAATTTGAATAAGACCGTGTCTTAACTTTTTTTACCCAAGAAGTTAATTTCCCACGATAATATATTCAACATTGGAATAAACCAATGCCTTCTGCTAAAACCTATAAACGGTGAAATGTATTGGAAAATACTATAGAAGCATGCATATGAGTCAAGGTTTGAATGAATGAAAAACAAAATATGTGCTGTACAAGTAGCTACAGTCTGAACTTTGAATGCAGATATTTCATATTTGAGTAATCAATGTCAGAATGTACGTTCTCATTAATTCGTCGTTGATAAGACATGCATCCTCCAACATCCACTTACCAGTATCATTTTCTTTTGTCATTTTTTTCAATAAGTCAAATTTATTAAAACGTTTCAGGTCAGGTGGACCAAAACAAGCAGTACATGTAAGTATGATTTTATTTTATCACAAGAAATTCATTATTATGATTTTCTCTGGCAAAAATAATAATGATTTTATGATATATATTTTTTAAATTTAAAAATTAAGATATAGTTAATTCATCGCAGAACTTAAATTCAAGCAGGATATTCTAACCAAGAGACTGATGATCGAGAGGTTTAAAGAGTTTAGAGAATTGTTAAATGTTGGATCGTTAAAGGCTTTGAATTAAGTGTAAAGGGTGATTCAAATTTAGTTAGTAATCTAGTTAAGTTGGTTTGAAAGGTTTGTATGTGACAATGTATGGTATTCTGCTTCCATCTTGTGAACTTGTTGTATTTCCTATTCTTTTGCACGTCTTGTGATACGAATAGTTTATGTTAATATATATATATATTTTTGGGTTAATTAAGTTTTTAGTCCCTATAAATATTTACAGTTTTGTTTTTAGTCCCTACAAAATAAAATTACACTTTTTAGTCCCTGTGACATTTTCCTTAAGCATTTTAGGGATCAAAAATGTTGATGGAAATTTTTTACAGGGACTAAAAATGCTGATGGAAATTTTTTATAGGAACTAAATATGCTGATGGAAAATTTTATAGGGACGAAAAAGTGTGATTTTATTTTGTAGGGACTAAAAATAAAACTGTGAATATTTATAGGGACTAAAAACTTAATTAACCTTTTTTTTAATATAGAAATAACTTAGTTTATGTTAATAACTTAGTATAAATACACTACCAAAAAAAACTTAGTATAAATAAGAGTAGACGTTTTAGGTATTTTTTTTTTTTACAAAAATAAAACGATATTCATTCATTCAAATCGATAAATTACATCAGATACAAACATCACTAAAAACGTAAAAGGTGAATTTGCGAACAAACTCACAACACCCAAGTTAATAGCATAAAACGACAAAATGCCTACAAATAATATGATAAAACCTAAGTCACCGAAATTCACATGCTTCCGGATCTTCAGCGTTGACGCCCAAATCATTGGTTGAATTTGTAATTGACTGATGCCAATCTTTTAATAAGCGAACACCGCGACAAGACGCGAAATCAAACGTCACACAAGACGACGAAATCACAAAAAAACACAAAAGAAAAAACTTGATATATGTGAAAACCACTTATTTAGATTGAAAGAAAAGAGAAAAAAGATGTCGAGGGGTGATTCTAGGTCAAAAAATGACCTAAAACCACCCCTCCTTGTTGAACGAATGAGAAAAAAAATTTAAAAAGAAGTTGAAGTTTCTCTCACTAGAAAACTAAGGTCGGCTACATATACATGAAGTTTACGTAGGTATTTTCTTTTTGTGAGATACGGTTACAAAATACTAGTAGCTAGAATGTTAGTTTTAGTAACTATCCAAACATGAAAGTTCATTAAGAAAAACTTGCAAATCGAGACATAAAAATCGCCATATATGTTGTCATAATTATTAACATCAACTAGGTCTTCGTTACTTTTTGTAAACTTTTGAACGCAATATACGTCCAAATAGGGTTATATAACATCTTGATTGGTGGATTATTACTAAGCAAACTTTCGTAAACTAAATATAAATATTAGAATGGTATTTTTTTTTTAAGAAGCTAAAGTGGAATTATTAATATCACAATAAATCCTAACCAGCATAAGGAATGCTAGAATAAGATTTGTAAAGCAGCAAAATACAAAGGAAAATAAAAAGTTGTACCAAAACCCTCACCCAACATACATAAGAACCCTTCAACCAACATCACAAGGTGCCACAAAAAACAACTTCTACCACCTACATTCCGCTGCTCGCACACAACCCTCAAACATCAATGTCAAGAACCAACACAATAACCAACAACCTTTGAAAAACAGGGTAAATAAAACGATTGAAACAACAACAACCACCACTTTCGCCATAACAACAATTGATGTCACCTTAACGAATCCACCTTTGCAACCACAACAACAATAACCAGCGCAACAACAGAATCCACCTTCACAGCAGCAACACCATCGATCCACATCGGCAAACCGCCATATAATAAGTAGTCGAACCAGATGAGAATGTTCTGATTGAACCCAACCGTTGAAAACCCATTGACACCTTCTGACACCACCAAAAGCGTGGCCTGCATCACCATCAAACTCAGCACCCGCTAGGAAGAAAACCACACCGCCGCAGCTACAGTACCAAAACCACCACCATCACCTCGTCTTACCACCAAACCCGAGACTTGCCTCGCCACCATCACATATGAAGTATTTTAAAAAATATTTTAAAATAGTCTATTGTTCAGAGTACCAACATGACTCATGATGCCGTCTATTGAAAGTAGAAGCTAGAGTCTATTGATATTCGCATGAGTGATATGATAATCTAATTGGGTATTGTTTTACAAAACCTTGAAATGCGTTTTGCTTCAAGATCAATATTCTATATAAGTTTTGTTCAACATATAGAGGTTTTACTACATTGAAATGCGCCTGATGATTTTGTTAATGATCTTACAGATTTAATATCAACAACTTTAAAACCTTGTTCTTTGCTATAATTTGGCTTTGGCACACGACTTCTTTTTGTTATTGTGAAGGAGGCTCCATTTTCAAAAGCGTCTCATACCGAATGAAATTCCCATTTGTCTCCATTCGTATGACCAATTTTTCTCAATGTTACCTAGACATATTATTTAATTAGAAGGAAAAAAGTTTAGAAAAAGTGTCTCAAATTTTTTAGTAAAAGGGAGAAAATAATCAAGTGCGCGCACACACACACAAAATCAACATTGTGTAATAAATCTACATTTGTATATTGTATAACTTCAAATTTTATTATTAAAAAACTGTATGAACATCAATACATTACCTTGGCATTCTTTGGTTGCAGTTTGGTCCAAAATGATTGTACACGACAGTAACCTTCATGTTTATGTCCCTCACATATCCATCATCATGTCCAAGAAGCATAACCTTATCTTGTTCTCTAAACCAGTTATTGGAAACAGTCACATTAGTAGAACCTCGTGTGACATCAAGAAGGCCATCTTCACAATCATAAAGTGTATTATGATAAATCCAAATTTTTGAAGCAGTGACCTGTCTAATTGCATCTCCATCTACTTGCCCCAAAGAAATTACCTTCCCGTTTTGCCCCATCACCATCCTCGGGGCTTGAGCTTTGCAGCGATGAATTCCAATGCTTTGAATGATTATGTTGGTGGCCTATAAAATAAATACAGAATTGTTACAAATTCATGAAACCGAATTCATACTACAAAAATAGCTACAATTGGCAAACTAAATTTAGAGAGGAAAAATATGTATTTAGTGATATATTTAGAGAGGAATCACTAAATTTTCATTTTTGGTCTAGAAACAACTGCGTTTTTATTGGATGACATTTAACATAAAAATTAAATAGTGTTTTAAAACCAATTTGATTGCTTACATGGTTATATAATATATGGGTGACAAACATTAATAATTGATTTGTTTAAAAAAAACATTAATAATTGGTTTGGTGTATTATTTGGCATAAGATAAATAGAAGGGCCCTAGATAGAATATGGAGAAGTGTGTTTCCATTCTCCTTTGTTTGATTTCATATAATTAAAATGAAAATAAAGAAACATTTTTATATTAAAAATAGAAGATAAAAATACACTTTAGTTTATAGTTTACAACCAATATACAATTCTATATTGTCATCAAAACTATTTATTTAGTAATATATAATTATGAATAATATTTTGATTAAACTTTATATGATTTTAATTCGATCATTCAAATCAATTTATCCAAATTAAACCCATTCGTGAAAAAAAAACTTACATAGAAATTTGATTCTTTAAAATTATGGTATTCTACTCTGTGAAGAGAATAATGTCCCCAAGTTTTAAATTTTTTTAAACTTTTCCACCCTTTGGATTAACTTATAATAACCAGATATATATTAGGTTATGATTGTGTCATAGAAAAGTAATATTTTGTAAAGTAAAAAAACAACTTTTGGCTTCCACTTTTTTCCTCAGTGAGTTTATCGAACCAATCAATTTACTATTGATCAAACACTCTGAACAACTTCAATTCAAATTTTATTTAAATTTTGAATTCGCAATCTCTTACAAATTTTTATTCCTTATCATATTTATGTTCTTTATTTGCATTTTCTCTCTCATTCAAATTTTCTACTCTTTTTTACTTTAACATTTTTGTTTTATTTCAGATCTTTCAAAGATTCTAGGAGAATCTGTTAGTTTTCCCTCTTCATTTAGGCTTCTAACATATTTAGCTTCACTTTTAGAGCCCGTTTGTTAAAACTTTATTCAGGAAAAAATCTTTTTTTTTTTAAATAATCACTTCTAAGAGTTTTATATCCGTTTGTTACAACTTTTTTAAAAAATCAGAATTTAAAAAGAATCTAAAAACAGCTTCAAAGAGAAGCGGTTAAGAACAACTTATCAAAAAATAGATTTTTTTAGAGGAGGGAGAAAATATGATTTAAAAGATTGAAATTGAACTAATTTTGTTAAAAAAAAATCTCTTTTACACAGTTGTATCCAAACAAACTAAATTATTTGTTTAAAAAAAGTGATTTTTATCATGGTAAACAAACACAAAATAGATTCTGATTTTTCATAAAATCTCTAAAATATAATCTCTAAATTATTATATGTGAAAATCACTTTTATTTTAATTCGTAACAAACAGACCCTTATTTGTGCTTCTACAAGATTCATAGTTTCTATTTGGTTTGTGTATATCTCTTTTAAGACATTTTTTGTTTGATATTTTTTATTTGCAAGTTTATGAATTTCTACTAACTAATTGTGTGTATATAACTCTTAAAAGTCGATTTATATATATCTTCACCTACTAATTTTTGAACTTCTACTCACATGTTTGCTTGTTTCCTTGATTATATCAAGTTCTTAAAATCTTAATGTTACTTTTTTCATTGACAAGATAATATTAGGGGAGTATATTGGATTAGGATTTTAAAAGAATATTTTTCATTAAAACAGTCTTGTGGTTTTAAAACACTTTGCGAGATTTAATGAATATTAAGATTTTAAAAGACTATCAAGATTTATAATTAGGATTTCAAAGGATTTATAAGATATAATATTTTGTCAAAAAATAAATAATTATTAGATAAGATTTGGCCCTTTTGATTATATATCAATTTGTAGATACTAAAAAAAACACCTATAAAATCAATCTCATATGGACAATTATGAGTGCTTCTTGGATAATTATGTTTTGTTTGATATATTTTGTGATTTTCCTACGCGCATGTTAACATCTTCAATTTTGGGAGGTCCAATTCAGTAGAGTTGTTTGCATTCCCTAAAGGACGGCTCTGATAACGAAACAACGTCCAAACCCAAACTCTTGAAAATGTTGTGAATCATTTCAATAAATAGTCTACATTGGACCGACAATCGAAAATTATTCAAAGGACCAACATGATTGATGTAGTCTATTAAAAGTAGAAACTTGCGACCGCTAATATATTCTCATAAATGATATGAAGATCTAATCGTGTATTGTTCGACAAAAATAAAAGGAAAATTTATTTGTTGAATTTTGAAAAACTCATTTGTTTTAATTTATCCTTAATTGGTTATAACCAAATCATATTGTCTCACTCACGTTATTTTACTCAGAATATCTCATTCATTCGGACGAGTAGTAACATGATTTTCTATCTTTTTCGGATACCACAAGTTGTGGTTATAGATTTGACTAGTTTTCAAATATAGTCCATCATGGATATTAAAGTGATTTAGTTTAAAATATACCTTATAATGGTTTACATCATATAGTCAGATTTTTTCTTAGAGGAATAAGACGCATGACCATTAGAAGAGATGAAGAAAAAAAATAGAGCAAGAAGCACATGGAGAGTTGGAGTATGGAGGAAGCAATAATAATAGTATTATATAATGCATATGAAGGTAGATGTGGAACATAATGGCCAATAGACGAAAAATTAAAAAAAGAAAGTGATGTGCCCATGGAGATAAACAAATTCCCAAAAATTATGGTTAGAACTTAATGAGGCCTACAAAGTTTTTTTTTTTGTTTTTGAAAGAAGAGACCTACAAAGTTATTAGGAGGATTATTAAAAAAAAGATATCTAGGTAGCAAATGTGAAATCTTGAAAATATCTCTTTATCAAAGTAGATTACTTTTGTAAGTTTTACTTGAGTCTTGAGGTTTTTTCTGGAGCTTCTAAACCAACTCGTCTAAACATTTTTTTTATAAACAAATCTCATTATTTGCCATAAAAAATATTTTTTCTTACTTCATTTAAAAAAAACTATATTTTCTGCTATCCATTTCATATTTTGTAGTATTTTCAATGAATGATTTGTTGGCTGGGAGCTAATAGTTCCTTTTTTCAACTAAAAGTAACAGCGATAGGTGTTACTATCTATTTTAGTTGTGCTTGTTTCTTTCACTGCTGGAATATTTGAGTTTTAAGCAACTTCATTTCAACTTAGAAGGTTACTGAAGATTCAATCAATGTGGAAAATGGTTAGTTGAAGATTCGCAAATAGTATACATTTTTACCTGATAACAATGTAGCAAACGGTAACTGCTTTGATTGTTTACCTAACAACATTATAGTTTTTTATTTTGGGAAAATGCTAACAAATATTTTTAGGATATTGTTTAAGCATTCAAACGTAGTAACTTTTACGTTGAAAGTTGAGTAATTATTACTTTTACATTGTTTGATTTGTATTTTCAAGACAAAATTTCATTCTATGAGTTCATTAAACAATGTCTTTAAGATACTTGTGAACAATACCCTTTATTTTGAGATAGTAATGTGATTTTTCGTTCAACTTTTTTTATTGAGATAATGTAATATTCTATTTTTTTAGTTTTTTATTTTGAGATAATCCAATATGATATTTTCAGAAAAAAGAGTAAAAATAGTAGAGTAAAAAGCATCACGGAGGGTCTAAAGAGCAATTTTCTCATCATTTACCTTTATTTCTTCAAACTTTGCTTTATTCCCTCTGTAGCACAATACTTTACGGTTAGAGTAAAATCGTAAATTAGATACTATGAAATACAAGAAATTAATGATTAAGATTAAAGTTTACCTCCCCAAAAAAAAGATTAAATATTACCTCAACACTCTTAGTGGACAATAAATCAACAATAAGCCTAGCTAAAATTCTCACAGCTCATGCAAGAAGTAAGTAAACATATAGAGATCAAGTTACATTTCCATTATGAATAAAGGAAAGAGAGGTTTAAAGAGTTTAGAGTTGTTGAATTAAGTGGGTGTGTTGTAAAGGGTGATTCAAATTTAGTTAGTAATCTAGTTAAGTTAGTTCGAAAGGTTTGCATGTGACAATGTAGGTTAATTTATTTTTTTGTATAACTAAAATATCTTCTAGCTACACCCTTTTTTGGATTAGTCAAAGCAAATTTGACAATAGAATGTGCCAAAGATTTATGCATGAATATAAATACTTAATAAGATTAATTTGATACCATTGCAATTTTTTGTTTCACTTATGGTATTTTTTAATGATTTGTGAAATAAGTAAATGTCAATCAGGAGCAATAACTTTCATATTTCAAAACATAGTTTCGAAGAACCCTAGGAAATAACTTGAATGAGTATTTTGAGAAGAGAAGAGTAAGTAGGCCGTCATTGAATTCACTATTGTTTTAAAGTGTTTCTGACTATGAAGCGTTAAAATTGCAGGCTGTGGAGGATTGTAAGAGATTAAAAAATCATGATCTTGATGGGGTTAAACTTGGATTTCTAAAAGAATTTTGGGAGGAAATTAAAGAAGACTTTGTGCAATTTTTCAACGATTTTCATACCTCTTTTTGTGCGGGAGGTTGAAAAGTGTATGAATCGTCACAACATTTATTTTTTGAATGTTCTTTCTTTGGCAACGTGTGGTCAAATGTTTTGTCTAATAATGTCCTTTCGTTGTGCATTGTCTAATAATAGCTTTTTACACACCATTTGGTGTGTCATGGCAAAGCAACGGACGAAATCTTTTACTCTATATGGCTGTCATGCATTTGGTCGATTAGGAAGTACTCCCTCCGGTCTCAAATGTAAGCAAATCTTCACTTTTTAGGTTCATTCAATAAATAATGTATGTGGTCTATATTATAAACTACGTACATCATTTATTGAATGAACCTAAAAAGTAAAAAGTTGCTTACATTTGAGACCAGAGGGAGTACATTAATAATTTGATTTTTGCTCAACATGATTGTAATGTAAGTTCAAAGAGTTTCCTTTGATTTCCATCATCGGATTCGGAGTACACATCCTCTCCATTTTTTAGGTCTTGACATTCATTAACATTGGGTTACTACTTTGTCGTAGGCACCTTGTATAATTATTTTTGGTGTTTTGCTTCCATCTTGTAAACTTGTTGTATTTCCTATTCTTAGCATGTTTTATGCTGCCAATAGTTTCTGTTAATATATATTCTTCTTTTATTGAAAATAATAATTGTTGTTCAAAACATGAAAGTTCATTCATAAAAACTTGCAAGTCGTGACATAACAATCTCCATGTTGTTATAATTATTACCATCAACTAGGCCTTCGTTACTTTTAGTCAACTTTTGTATCAGATTTTCTACGCAATATAGTACAAATAGGGTTATAGAACGTCATGATTGGTGGATTACTAAGAAAACTTTCGTAAATTAAACATAATTATTAATATAAATATCAGAATGGTATTAAAATGGTGGCGAGTCTACCGTGAATCATTTTAATAAATAGTCTACATTGGATTTACACTTGAAAATTATTTAGACTATCAACATGGTTGATGTCGTCTATTGAAAGTAGAAGCTTGCAATTGTTGCCATTCTCTTGAGTGATATGATGATCTAATCGTGTATTGTTCGACAAAACCTTGAAATGTGCCTTGCTTCAAGATCAATATTCTATATGATTTTTTGTTCAACATATAGAGGTTCTACTACATTGAAATGCACCTGAAGATCTTGTTAATGTTCTTACAGATTTAACGTCAACAACTTTAAAACTTTGTTCTTTGCTATAATTTGGTTTTGGCACACGACTTCCTTTTGTTATTGCAAATGAGGCTCCATTTTCAAAAGCGTCTCTTACCGAATGAAATTCCCATTTGTCTCCATTTCCATGACCAATTTTTCTCCATGTTACCTAAACACATTATATAATTAGAAAAAAAAGTTTAGAAAAAACTGTGTCATTTTTTTTATATTAAAATTGAAGAAAAAAACTATATATACAAATATCTAAACTCAATTGTGTGATTTGTTATTAATTATAGAAAACTTCATCTTCATTAGTCATTAACAAGTTTAAATTAATGGCATTGCTAAATATGATTACCTCTTTACTCCCAACTTTAGGAGCTATGAAGAGGTTAGATTCACTTTTGAGGCTAGGGCCCATGCTTCCACCGATGGCATATTGCATCCACCCTAAGTAAAGATTGTTGGCTACATGTGCATATCCATGACGAATCCTGAAATGTTATTTTGGCGATAAAAAAATCAACATTGTGTAATAAATTTACATTTGTATATTGTATAACTTCAAATTTTATTATTGAAAAACTTTACGAACATCAATACATTACCTTGGCATTCTTTGGTTGCAGTTTGGTCCAAAATGATTGTACACCACAGTAACCTTCATGTTCATGTCCCTCACATACCCATCATCATGTCCAAGAAGCATAACCTTATCTTGTTCTCTAAACCAGTTATTGGAAACAGTCACATTAGTAGAACCTTGTGTGACATCAAGAAGACCATCTTCACAATCATAAAGTGTATTATGATCAATCCAAATTTTAGAAGCGGTGACCAGTCTAATTGCATCTCCATCTACTTGCCCCAAAGAAATCACCTTCCCATTTGGCCCCATCACCATCCCCGGTGTTTGAGCTTTGCAGTGATGAATTCGAATGCTATGAATGATAATGTTGATGGCCTATAAAATAAATACATAATTGTTACAAATTCATGAAATATAATTCATACTACATATAGCTACAATTAGCAAAATATTTTTTGAGAGGAAAAATGTGAAGTTCCTCTCTAAATACATCACTAAATTTAGAGAGTTTTTTTTTTGCCAATAATTTTTTTTCTAATAACTTTCTTTTAAAGCGTAATTAATTGTATTTGGTGATTACCTTGAATATCATTAAGCATGCATTATTAGCAATGTGCACATTGACTCCGCGACCATCAATTGTTGTGAAACTGCTGATGAGAAGGGGCTTGATGAGTTTAATGTTCATGTCTTTTTTGAATGTAATCCACACTTTACCTTGCATTACAGAAGCTCCATATCTCAACGTACCAGGTTGAGGATTTATAGGATCATCATTTGGGTCAGTAACTTTATAATGGATGAGACCCTTACCAATGTTGTTTGTCATCTTTCCAGCATAGCCTACCGAGCAAGTCGCTAGTTGTTGTCTATGTTTTCTCCATTCAGGATTTGGTCTCCAACATCGATCAATCATGTTCATTTTCAATCCCATTAACTTGGATTGTTTGGCAAAACTAAATTTTGAAGTGAAAAATATGGTAATCACAACGGCCAGAACAAAATGCCATAAGATGAAAGTGGGACCCTTAGATACCATGATGTAGTTAGATATTCTTGACAAACTTCGAATGAATGAAAAAAAGAGATAAGAAGTAGAAACGTTTTTTGGTTTATATTGGAGAGGTAGAGGTATATGAAAGTGATTATATATACAAAATTTCTTCAAGTCCGTTAAAGTTGTTTTAAGAAATAATAGGAAAATTTAGCAACTTCCAAATCTTAACCTCATGTTGTAGTAGTTACCTAAATTTAGGTAGTAACTATAAACGAAATTTGTTAGTCTAACATACTTAAATAATATGTTGAATTACACCAAATGAAACAAACAACACCAATTTTAGGGATGTAAGTGGTTGAGACAAAACTGATGAAACAAAAAATTTAAACTGAACCAAACCGAAAAAGTATCCGACCTTGTTAGGTTTGATTTGGTTCAAAACCGAACCGAACCAACCTAAATCGAGCTAGTTTGGTTCGGTTCTTAGTTTTTTTATTTTAAGATCCCAAGATCCAATAAATCGAACCGATGCTAACCTCACTTTCCATTTTAGTAATATTATCTCTCCTCACATGCACTTATGATTAAGCTTAAAACTAAAGTCCAACATAAAACACTTCTTACTTCACTCACTTTCTCTCATCATCATCTCATCACTCACACTATTTCGTTTATATTAAAAAAGAACACTAGCCGCCAGTCATACTTAACCCATCGTCGCTCATCGTCGTTGGGATCGTCCATCTCTTGTTAGTTTTTTCATGTTAGTTATACAAAGTAGTTTGAAAAAACAGAGAACTTAGAAAACAAAGTTCTATGAAATATTTGAGTATGTTGTATGCATGAAATACAAATTTGTAAAAATATGAATTTTTTTAATTATATTTTCAAACAAACCGATCCAAACCAACTAGTTTGGTTTGGTTTCTTTTTTGAAAAACATTAAAACTAAACCAAACTGAAACGATAAAGATTTCATTGGTTCAAACATTTTTGACCAAAAACCCATTCAAACTGAACCATTACACCCCTAAACATTTTCATTAGATGACATTCAATTTAAAAATTAAACAATGTTTTAAAACAATTTGATGGCTTACATGGTTATATATTATATGGGTGACAAACATTAATAATTGATTTGGTGTATTTTCTTCTTTAAATTTTTTTTTTTGATCTGGTGTATTATTTGGCATAAGATAAATATAAGATAGAGAAGTGTGTTTCCACAAGTAAAAATAAAGAAACATCGCTATATTAAGAAAAAGAAGATAGAAATGTCCTTTAATTTACAACCAATATAAAATTTTATATTGTCATAAAGAAATATATAATTATGAATTATATTTTTATTTAACTTTATTTGATTCTAATTCAATCATTCAAATCAATTTATTTAAATTAAACTCATTCGGAAAAATAAAAAACTTACATAGCAATTTGATTCTTCAATTTTCTTCTTGACAATTATAGTATTGTACCCTTTAAATCTTTTAAAATTATTGTATTCTACTCCGTATGGTCCCCAATTTTTAAAAATTTTGAAACTTTTTCCACCCTTTTGGAATGACTCACTCACCGCAAGGGAATGTTCCTCATCATCAAAGGATGAATCTTCGATCAATCTCATAGCTGAAGGTCCACTCTCAGCAACTCTCATGTAGACAATAATTATCATGCATCATCTTGGTGTTTTTTTTTTTTTTTGGTCGGAGTTCGAACCCCAGACCTTGCATATATCATGTATTGTTCATACCAATTGAGCTAAACTCACGAGGACATCATCTTGGTGTTTGAACATTTTTTATTTGGTTTCCATTTGGATGATTTTTGTATGATTATTATTAATTTCAAATGCTTATTTCTTTCTTTTTTTTTCCAATTTTTTTGTCCTATATCTAACCCTTAAAGCTAGAGTTTTTTCTGCTGGAACTTAAAGCTAGAGATTTAACTTTAAGAGTTGATGTAAGTAGATGCACAATTAAGCTTGCCAATATCTATGTTTATAATAATTATGTTTACCCAAATTATTTTTTAATTTCTTTTTTCATCATGTTCTTCTTTTGTATCAAAAGGCTTTATGAAGTGCACGTAGTTTTTTTATAAGCATGAAATGCACATCTTTTGTTAATAGGTAATCAAGTCTTAGAACATTACTCTCATATAAACATGTATCATAAATATTTATTTTATCAACAATACAAGAATAGATTAGTATTATACGGAGGTAGTTCATTAGTTTTTTTTTTTGACAAAAGGAGGTAGTTCATTAGTTAAAATGTAGAGAAGACAACAAAGTTATAAATGAAACCATTATGATTTAGAACTACATTTTTTATGTATAAAAATATAATTCACAAGAAGTTCTTACGTCATTATTCAACATATGTTACTAATCGAATCAATGAGTCACTCGTTGGATTATAATATAAGGAAGCTAAGCATCTCAAGAACGTTTCTCAACGGTAACCTTTAATCCATGTGCCATTGATAAAATAGTCATCATTCTATATTTCACTTGATGATCAGGCACCAAATTGAACTTGTAAAATCTGCACAAAATAGCCAACACCATCCTCATTTGAAGATATGCAGAATCCTTGCCAAGACATATCCTTGGCCCTGCCTGTGTAATCAAAATGAAAATAAAATTAAGTGTTCAATAATTTCTCATCTTGGTTAAAAATTTGCAATACCTTCTTCACAATTACATTGTTATTATGAATTCAAAAAATACGTTAACTATCGACATGGTAGAGAATTGACAACATACTCTCTCTTCCAATAAAAAGAACCTGAGTTTGATTCCTGGAAGCTCGGTAAAAAATAAAAAAACCGAAAATCCAAGGTTAACAAAAAAATATAGGTTAAATTATATACCTGGAATGCTGTGAATTTGAATGGAGATTCATTCTTAAGAACACCATCTTTGAACCATCTACCAGGTTTAAATGAAGCTGCATCAGGCCCCCAATTGTACTCCATTCTCCCCATTGAATATGGAACATAAGTTACCATCCCTCCTGCTTTTATTTTGGTACCATCTGGCAACACATCATCCTCTATCACACCCTTGGGATCCTTCAATCAACAATTGATATTTGCACAAAAACATTATTAGTTATTGATATATTTAAAACAACATTTTTAGCATCTATATGTAAACTGAATCGTAGTGGTACTATATACACAACTTGTAACACTGAAACCCTAATTCTTATTATCACAGTAATAAAAACGGAACTATAGCTACTCTATAGTCGCAGAGGTAGACAAAATTGGCCGAACTGCATTAACAAATATCATGTGTCATTGTCTTTCTCTCTTTCGTTCTCTTATTTAATCTTTTGTTACTAGTTGCTGTTCTAACAGAGATTATGTTTCATGTTTTCACTTTTCATTATAAAACTACCATATATAGATCCAAAAAATGCATACCTGAGGAACCGCAGGATACAATCTTAGTGTCTCAGTTATGACTGCATGCAAATAATGCAACTTCTCTAGTGAATCTTTATTCAATAACTTTGAAAATTGTACAACTCTTTGATTGAATAATTTAGGGTCATCTTTATCATCATATTGAGGCAAGTTAAAATTATCTTCCTTTGCTTGATTCTCCTCAAAAGTTTTGAGCTCCAAGTAAAGTTTTTCAGCAACATGGGAATGTGTCATCACCATATATATAGCCCATGATAGAGTTGTTGCAGTTGTGTCTCTACCAGCAATCACAAAGTTCAAAACAATGTCTCTCAAACTTTTGTCAGTTGCATGGTTTTCTCCCAATTCAATGAATCTTGATAATATATCATTTTTTATCTGTTTTTTTTATAAGATAAGAGTTATATGTTAATATAAATGTTTTAAAAACAAGACCAAATATCAACCTATTAGACCACAATTAAACCAAATAACTGATAAATAATGAAAGAAATATTAAAAAAAAAAACTATGTAAAAAGAACTAGTTGAAATAATTGTTGAACCATGTTTCAAGATATTGAGAACCGATCACGGTTGATCAATCGACTTATTGACCAGTTACGAACTCAACTAGTTGAACCGGCTGGTCTGGTTCTCAAAACACTAGTTAATATGTATGTAAGCTTAGATTTTGAACGCCAATAATTGGTTTATTGCATAGTTCTAAATTGTGGTCTGCACCGACCGTAATTACAACCGCAATACATAACTTTTAGAGGTCCTTACAACGACATGAAAACTACAACTGCAGCCTCATTTGCTAGCATTTTGGCGCAATATTAGGGTTCACGTCGTAACCACAACTACAATTTAGGACCATAATATTGATATATATAGTACCTGATTTTGTTGGCCATTCTTTTTAGCATCCTCTATCTCTGCCTTCCTTCTTCTTATTACAGAGTAAGTGAAATCATCAATGATTTTGATGCTCTTATCAAGTTGTGCTTCTGAGCCAAGATTTAGAATTTTCTTAATTTTCCATAAAGGATCAATGAAGCGAAGTGTTACAATTATATTAGCAGTATCAAAAGCTTGAGCAAAAGAATTGTTGGGTGAGTTAGGATTCAATGTTCCAATTTCCACTCCAAAACCAACTTTGCATATGGAGTCTAATGTCATTCTCATCAATAACTCCTACAAATTCAGTTAATATAGGGAAATCAAAAGTGCGTTTAAACCAAATTATAAGCATCAAGAATGTTTGTATTTGTAGTACCTGCATGTCTATTTGTTGGTTGAGAAAAGATGATTGACTTAAAATGGTTGAGAGTTTTAAAGCATATTCTCTAAAAACTTTGGTGCTGAAATCCCTCAAATTTCTTGATGCAAATTCTAAGCTCGCAGTTTTCCTTTGTCTCTTCCAAAGCTCTCCATCGACATTAAATATCCCATGTCCTAGGAGAACTTCCATATATGAATGGTACACTTCACCCTGCATTCATAATCAAAAGTATTTCCATCAAAAGAATTAATTTTAGAAAAGTGAATAGAATGTAAAGTGATTCATATTTAAATACTTCACCTAAAAATAAAAGTGAGTTGTGCAGTAAGTTAGAGAGAGAAAAAATTACATTTGGAGGCAAAAATTTGGAATTAGATAAACATGTCAAAACCATTTGTATATATCTAAAATACGTTTCTCTCTTAGAAAAGTGAATTCAAACATGCTATTGAAAGCAATAAGGGCTATTGAAGTGAAGAAAAAAAATGATTACCTTTGGATAATTATTGAAGTTGGTCTTAAGAACATGTTCAACATTAACAGGATCAGCAATGTATGTATAAGTTGTGAACGGCATAGGGACCACAACAGTTTTGGACATGGAAAAATATTGGACAAGCCAATCATGCATTCTATCATAGTTCATCAATTGTTCAATTGCAGCTCCAAGAAATGGCCAAGTTTTGGGTCCTTTTTTGTTCCTTTGATTCCATCTATGTAAGAATATCCATGAAAAAATCATGCATATCAATATCACTAACCCTCCCATGTTGCATCTATTCCTAAAAGGGACAATGATTGTGAGATTCATGTCTTGTCCCACTTTTAAGATATGTATGTAAAATTAGGTCATTATGGATTATTTAATGTGTCACAAGAGATGAATGTGTGAGTGGTTATTTGATTTGTATTTTTTATATTAATTAAGTAACTGAGGTGGTTAAATTGTAGGTTGCTAACTGGTTTATCTTATATTAAATGGTTTGAGTTTTAGATATGTAGTAACCACTTGGTCACAATCTTGTAGTGCACGAGTCATAGATTTGTAAAATAAAGAAAAAGTCTCATTCGTTTTGTGCCCTCACCTAAATTTCCTCCAGTCTCATATGTATGTATAACGTATTAAAAATAAAATAAAAAATTCTGTGATTATTTTAAATCAATAATTGTTATTTGAAATGAAAAATACAAGAGACATGAAAGTGATTCTCTTTTAATTTCAAGGGTTTGGTCTTTGACCTAGAAGTTCTGGATTCAAGACCCACAAGTACCTTTAGAGGGTGGTAAATGTAAATTTCTCTATTAAGTGTCATTTGAGTTCGAATATTTGTAGAAAGAAGCATTTTAAGAATGCATGGTCATCAACAACTACAAACAAAACTTGTGAAGACCATAAATAATACAAGTTACTTGGAGATACTTCATTGACCAAACTTCTTTTTTCTTTTCTTGGATTTGTTTTTCTTCTGAGAAGGTTCTTTCTCAGCATCATCACCTTCCAGTATATGTTCAAACTCTTCATAACTTGCAAATGGAGATGCACCACTTTTGCCACCAATTTTACGTTTTCTTTTTCTTTTGTCAACATTATCCTCAACCTCATCAATATCACCTATGTCAACATCATTGTCATCATCAACAGCAGCAAATGGAGTATTATCAGCATCATCCTCTTCCATATCTGAGGGTATATCTATCTCTGTATCACTAACATCCCCAATATCTATCTCTCCATCACTAACATCACCAGTCAAGTCATCATCATCCTCATTGGCTACATTATCCAAATCATCATAATCATAGTCACCGCCTGGTCCCGAAGTGGGATCAGCAGAATCCAAGAGATCCTCAATCTCTTCATTATCACTTTCATCACCACCATCAATCTCATCATCGCCATCAGCATCAAAATAATCTGCAGCATCCTCTTCATCGGTCGATTTCTTCTTCTTTTTCTTTGGTTTTGAAGAACTCTTTTTTATTGTATAAAATTTATGGAAAACAAGATCCTCTGGTGGTACATCTACTTCAGCTAGTGAAAGAATCTCTGGCCCAACCAAGAGGTTGTTAAGATCCATCTGCAAAATGGAAAGGAAAAAAAAAATGTTAACAAGTTGAATCAGAAGGCTGGAGGAAGGTGCATTAACCTAAAAAATCAAGTTGCTGGAAAAGCAACGATGAGAATGGTTGGTTGGTAAAAAATGTAACATTTTAACACAAATTTGATATCAATTTGAATGATTAATGTGGTTCAAATATGTTGTTAATTACGTTAGGCGACGGCTAATGAATATAACAAGGAACCTCAACTCATCAAACATCTACTTAACACAATTAATCAGAATTTTGGATGTCATTAACCAAAATTTCCAGACGAGCAAATATATATGATATTCGATTAACCATAACTAGTGTTCAAATATATACACTTGAAAATTGTGGTTAATTGTGTTCAGTGATGGTTAATAAGTTGCAATACTTTGTTCTATTCATTAACTATCCACTGATTGCAATTAACGACATATTTGTATTACATTGATGATTTAATTTAATGTCAAATTTGTATCACAACATAACAACTCTTTGTTTACCTGCTTGACAGGTTCAATCTGAGAACCACCATGCCAAGTGGTTTGTTTTGGTTTTTTCTCCATAAATTTATCTAGGAAAGCTGTTGAAGAGAGGTCGTTTAAAGGGTTTCCGTTGTAGACAATGTTGGCACCAGAAAGAAGAGTTCTTGCCATGGTGGCAACTGAAGGGTGTGCATGTGAAGCAAGCACCAATAACTCCCACCAACTTACACGGTCTGCATTGCTGTTGGGATGGATAAACAATTTAGTTAGAAGGTGCTACAAGAAAATGAATACAAGAAAGTTCTGTAAACATTCAACTGAATGTCTATTTAACAAGAGAGGTGCTAAATATTATTTAATTGAATAGAGAATAAAAGTAAACTTCACATGAGTTACCTATATAATTTGTTTCTATAAACTATTTTGAGAGATTGAGAATAAGCTAAAAATTTATAGATATGCTAAGTGTTGAGAGTCAAAAGTCCCACATCTAGATAGTGCCTATATTATAATACTCAGGCAGCCTAGATGGTTTTGTAGGGTTGAGCCAAGAGGGTGATTGGAGCCAATATGAGCTATTCATGTTATCCACGAAAAATGTGCAATAGCCTTGGACGTGAGATGGTGTTGAAAAATACTCAATGTGTAGGTTAAATACAAAGACCTAAATAGAGTTTATTAAACTTGAGCAATTTTCACCTTACAAGCTGATTTTGTGATGAGTTAGGTCTAAAGCAGAATAAAATATTATTATAAACTGTCTAAATAATTTTTCGCAATTGATTACAGCATTAGATAAACTCAAGCTTTTCCAAAAACCCTATTTAGTATAAAACTGCAAGAGTCATTAAATAATCTTTTCTTATTATAACTCCCACCAATGGCAACCGCTATTGCAACCTCTCATCTACTACAATTGTTAACCACTTTTCTCTTCCCGTTAGAGGCAAACACAGTATATTATGGACCTGACAGCATTTGACCTATTCCGCTCTTACAGTGTGTTTTTGGTTAGAAGCAATGTGGCATGTGCCTTGTGCAGTTTATGTAGGCCCCAATGCTTTGAACAAACAATTGCAGAAAAAGTTTGTTCTTTGATATCTCAAATGAGAACTGATATGAAAATAAATCAAGCAAATTACCAATAAGAGGGCTCTCTGTGCCGTGGATCATAGCCTCCCGGCAACACAGGCTTCTTGGCAGATTCCTGTGTTTTTTTATCTTCATCGTCTGATTCAGACTTTGATTTTTTATGTTTCATTTTACTCTTTGCAAGTGAAAAACTTCCATCCTCCAAAGCATCATCTAAATCATCATCATCGTCGTCTTCAGAAGATGCTGGCTGATCATCTTCACTTTCAGAAGAATCTGTGTCAGAATTGGCAGTGTCACCATTCTGAACAGGTACAATATCATCACTTGGTTTATTTGATACAGCTACAGGTTTCTGATCAGTTTCTTCAACAACATCTTCAAAGTGTTCAAGCTCGTCGTCAATAGACTCGTTCTGCAATGCTGTGTTCCTATACGACAAATGAAGATGATGAATAGATGATTATCCTTTCTGGTCAAATGAATAACAATGTACAAATCTTTCACACTGACAATTATAAAAAAATATGTAGTAATAATGGCAATGACATGGAGCAAACACCACCCATCATTACTTACCATAAAGGTGGTCTGGCTTTAAATAGTTCGGAAAGAAGGAAAAGGCATGCACAGGCATATTGTGGTGGCTGCTGAAGTGCAATCTGAATGCAAAAATCATTGTGTTATCTAATCTTATGTATCTTATAAAAAGAAAGATAGAGAAAGCGAAGTTTAATAATTACCTGCAGTAGACGTTTAGAAAATGCAGCTACTCGCTTTAAATTAACATCCCTTTTCATTGCTCTTAGAATAAGTGCAATAAACATTTCTGCCTGAGAACAAACTAGTTAGAAGAAATCTACAGGCTGAATAAAAGTAAAAAAGGTAGCATTTCTGTCCCAAAGGTGAAAATGTTGAAGAGTTTTTTTGCCTTGGATGTATTCATGGCAGCTGGAAGCAGGAGTTTGGAGTACAAAGCACGGTAAAATCGATCACTGGCTATCTGATTCTTGGATGAAATTTTATCAAGAAGCATCAGAGCTTGAACCCCTACATTAAAGTTTTTTGAATGAACCTGCAAGGTTACAGTTTTTGTCAAAATCTCTAAGTAAGAACCAATTGAAAAAGTAGGTTTCAATTATATCAGTGTAGTGACTACCAATTGGAAAAGTACTGGTGTTTGAACATCAATGATGTCATCGGCTTCATCACTCGAGACAAAAGGAAACGCTCTATTCACTCCCTGTGAAAATAGCAAAAGATTGTGCAATTCAAGACAAAGGTTGTGGAAAATCCCAGAGAATGACTGATTTTTATTTTTATTTTTTGAGGGAGAGTGACTGAATTTGGCATGTTAAAAATTTCACAATCATTAATTAAATTGTTTATGAAAATTCATAATATTACTGTTGTATACTTACCGTTAAGAGAGCTGATAGAAGCCTGGAATCCATTTCCGCATGCGATTCTGAGAACTCTTCGGGTTTTTTCTCTTTTGCATTCTCCTTACCGCTTTTATCGACCGTTTGATTGTTGCTTGGGCCAGTGATCAAAACCTGAAGATTTCTAATTGTTAATGATTTTCCTATTTTTCTAACCTATGTGGATGATCCATGTGTTATCATGATATCTCGGTTAGAGATAAGCTAAGGGTGGGAGGATATTAGGGAAAACCAATACCTTAAACAGTGCAAAATATACATCAATTAGACGTTTTGCTACTTTTGGTCCATCTCCTTTATTGGTGAGACGAAGTTGGCTCAAGAAGTTAACCTTAAAACACAGAAAAGGGAATGAAATAATTCAGTCAAGGCATGTCAAAAGTCATCAACAATTAAAAGGTCACTTTTTTTACTACAGAAAAGTGATTTAAAAAGATAAACTCTTGCTATTAGAATTCTTCAGAGTGAAGAATTCTTACATTGTGGTCTGAAATTTATTTCATTGAACGAGTGAATCAAGTTACAAGACAACATATTTATATAGTTGGAACAGTTAATTGAAAGCTTAACAGCTAGGAAACAAATTCAAACATAATAACTGAATCTAAACAGCCTCAACAGAGGTCATTTTTAAGCATTCAGTGTTATTATAATTAAAATGCAATTACAGTATAATTATATACTCAAATACTTGCCATACAGAATGTTCTCATTTAACAAAAGCATCATACGAAGATGGGAATGACAATAAAGAAAAGGTACAATATGTTGCAAGATCTAATATTCAAGGTGCTTATGAGTGTGACACATCTGTTACATCTGAAGAAAAGAAGCATGGAGCAACCAAATATGTGTTCAATGACTTGAGAACTGTAAGAATAGAAAAGTAAGACTTACAGCATGGTATTGTCCACGTGGTCCTAAATGAGGCCGAAAGAGAAAAGAATCCACCTCATTAACAACCACGGCCTGCATCAGAAAAATAAATAACAAGTATAAATTAAGAAGGATGGCATCAGTAACGAAAACAAATTAGGAGGTAAATATGAGACTGAATGTACAAGCATGTGTATCATCTTCAAATAACATAAGCCCCAGAAAAGAAAATAGTCCAAATCATCTAAAAGTGAAGAAAATCAAAAACAAAATAAACCAAATGAAGCAGGAGTAACATTTCTTCAAGTATATAGCTATTTCCTAGCAACATTGATAAACACCAAAAATTGGCTAAAAGATAAGTTATTGATACTTCCACAACTAAATTGAAAAGGTTGAAACAATAGATGCTGATAAGTATGCATACCTTCATATTTGGGTGCTGAGACAAAAGGTTGGACAGGTGATAGTCGGCATTAGATGCTGCTTTATTATCTGGATCCCCAAGCTGAAGAAAAAAAAAACAGAAGTGCTTAGTTACAGTTTGATGAAGTTCTGGGAAGCATACTTAACACCTCCTAAAGTATGTAGCACACCTTCTAAAACCTATGTAGCACCGACACTACAAATTGAAGTGTCTGGAGCCTGACACAGAATCAGTATCCAACACCGACACAGCACTGACACATATTGCACTAAAAAAAGCAGAAGTGCTTAGTTACAGTTTGTTTGAGTTCTGGGAAGCATACTTAACACCTAAAACCTATGCAGCTCTGACACTACAAATTGAAGATGTGTCTGGAGCCTGACACAAAGTCAGTATCCAACACCGACACAGAACTGACACTGTGACACATTACACTAAATCACTTTCATTTTCTTAAATTATTATCAGTGCCGTGTCCAGTGTTTGTGCAAGTGCTTTGTAGCCTATAACACCATCGAATGAAATATCAAATATGTTTCAAATAAGTCATAGCTTAGTGTTAGTTAACTCACTTTATTAACGAGTGCAGAAAGTAGTCTGCGCTCTTGCTCTGACTTCCTGCTTAGTAGAACATATATGGTCTGCAAGCAAAGAAAGACAGCCACGCAATATTTATTAGTTTAGTTGTAAATTTGCTTAGTATATATGAGAACATGTAGCACCAAATTTTAAAACATGTCTTCACACATTACATAATTTATAGCACTAAATCTTAAAAAATGTCTTCACACATTACATAAGTTATACAAATAAAAATTAAAACAACAAAATGCAAGGAGGAAAACAAGACAAATTGTTTCCTGTTGGTCACAGGATGAACTTCTACAAAAACTCAGTTAAGCCAAAATGTTGAGTTACTAACCTTTAATGACTTGTTTTTCAGAGCTGGTAGCATGTCTCTGGAGGCTTCTTCAAGTGCAACAACAAACCGTTCATATCTGAGGCAACAGAAGATAGCAAATTAAACACTAAAAAGCTTGAACTGACAGATAAATGAACATTGCTTTTGAAAACTGACAATATTATGATTACTCAACACTAATATTGAAAATAAGAGGTAAAGTATCACATAGAAAAGTTTTGGACTGTCAGCTACTACAATTAACAAGTCAGTAGCATTTAGAATGTGCTTAAGAAACCTTTAACCGAGTCAAATCAGAGTATATGATTTATGATTATGACCATGAACAAAGTTTTGTCAAACAAACCTCTGCTTCAAACATTCCTCCCAATACCAGAAAAGTAGAAGGGAATGGCCATCTTTAGTTTCAGGAATGTGATTTAGTGGCCGCTGTATCAGGGTCTTCAATTTACGATCTGGTAATAAGCTGTAAGCAAGATAGGGAAAAAAATGAAGTAAATCATAAGCAAGATGGGAGAAAAAATGAAATCGGTGCAATGCTATTCAAATTATACATGTTCCCTCTAGAGTCCAAATAATCCGATAACTTACAAGTAAGCAACCTATAAAATTAGATTTTTTTTTCCCTACCCTCTTTGTAATGCAAAAATACAACACAACATCATATATATATATTCAAATAAATTGACATGTATTGACACTGAAAAAATTATACACTACAAACCATAATGACTGGTCGACTAATAGAAAAAATTGACTTTAATCATATCAACCTTAAAATTCATACAAATAGTGGTTTCCGATTGGTTGACAGTGTAAAAAGGTTTACACTGACAATGCATAAAAATTAATCTCTCTCTAAACATATATAGTTGGCACTTGGTAGAGTAACATGGGGTGTGCAAAGGAGAGTTTAGATGACTGAATATTTTACATTTGATGATTTTTATCACTTCCAAAACCATCACAAAGATTTTTTCTCATTCTTCTTCGAGAATCTTTTTGAAAAGCCTACATGATTAATGATAGAAGATTTTTTCATAATAGGGAGGGCAAGTGAGAGGGAGAGAAAATGGGGAAATGCAAACCTTGCAATAAATAGTTCTTGAAGTGCTTCAAAGCCTGACAAGGCATGGCGTTTTCCGACCTTGGATGTCACCATTCCTAGAGTAAACAATAAAATCCATCAAAGGCTCAAAGTCAATCAAATAAATAAACTGTCTTGGGCACATAAGGAAAGGACAAGTGATAATACAACAACAGCAGCAGCAGCAGCAGTTAATCAAAAAGAAATAAATAGAAAAAATGTGAGAGTTGAATTTACCTAAAAGAGCATCAAGAGACCTCAAATTTGCAACAGGATTATCACCAACCAAGACAGAAAAAGCAGAAACTTTATCAGCCGCAGTACCGGATCTCTGAGTAGAAATCAACATCTTAATATCACTACTACGTCCCCTAGTCGATTCATAATCCTGAGCAAATTGTGCCATCAATCTCTCACCCAATACCCTCTTCTTCTCAACAAAACCTTTCCACTCACCCAAATTCTTCACATCCACTTTCTTCCCTTCCCCAATCACCTTACCTTCAAGCTCACCTGCATCCTCAAACCAAACACCCAATTCACTTGCTTTCATCAATGGAAGCTTTGGAAGATTCTTGAACTTGTTGTAGTACCCTTTTTCCTTATTAGCATCGTTGTTCAATGACAAAACAGGGGGTTTTGGTTTAGGTTCTGGTTTTTTCGATTTCAAGTTTTGATGGGGTTCATTCTTTTTGGCAAAAGTTTTGTTTTTTGGCTTTTGGGTATTTTGAGGTGTGACTTTTTCAGGTTGCTGCGGTTGTTGTTTCTTTGGTTTGGTTTTACGAAAATCGACATCGTTGAAACCTGAAGAATTGGTTTGGGAACTGGATAAGCCAAGTGAAGAAGCGAAAGAAGCTACTTCGGATTTGAGGAGGTTGATGTCTTCTGTATTTGTCAAAGGTTTGTCGGATTTTGATTTTGCCGCCATTGTTGCAGGTTGAAGGAAGGAAGATAAAGTTTCACCAGCACCTCCACAAGTTCAGATCCAGCAGCTACACAAATCAACTAACGTGCATTGTTTACTTTAGATCAGCGGTTTTGCGGGTAATATCAAATAGAGAAAAGAATAAAAGTTCAAGAGTTGGTACTGTAACCAGCGACGTCCCAATCAAATTGGAGGCCCAACTCTCATAATAAAAACACAAATTTTTTGAAGGAGTGCTACATAGATACATATAAATAAATTCATTGACATAGTCTTGTACAGTTCAAACAGACAATTGAAAATACTTATGTTCAATTTGTATGTTATCAAAGCAGCATGCTTGCTCTCAAAATTCTTTACTTAGCCCTATAGTAGAAGCCACAAAATTTATCTTCTAAACATTTTTTTTACTGAATTTCTAAACAGTAACAGTGTTGTCAATCACAGTTGGTGAAAAATAGCGGTTTGTTCAAATCCCGCAATAGCTACTATTTGACAACACTTTGTACTAAATAGCATATCGCAGAACAATAACAATAGTACAAACTCATTTATTCTATAGCCAACAATAGCCTCTATTTGATTCCATTATCTTCTAACTCTTTCAAAAACATACAGACCTAGAAACTGATTCTGTTTGTGAACAAGTACAATTATGATCAGCAAATTGAGCATTTAGAATCTTACATGCTCCAGCTTTGCAATACCGATTTCTTCTCATTTGACTGCAACTGTTGGCAATCCCGCAGTGAAATTAGGAAAGAAGAAAGAGCAATTTTGAAACTAACCTTAAATTTTATAATTTCCTTCTCCCCCTTTGGAATGGTGGTGACAGGTGTGTGGCGAGGCGCGGCAGTGTTGTGTGGTGTTAGGGATGAGAAGAAAGAAAGAAGAAGCGTGAGTCTTGACTGTTTGAGAAGAAGAATTAAGTGGAGCCTCACCTCACGTTTGATGAAGGAACTAAACAAATAGGGTTTAAAAAAAATCTTAAAAATTGTGTTGAAAATGTATGTTTTTATTTTTAATGAACTAATAATTATATTATCTTTTCGAGTAAATCATCAACTTCGTCTCTTAATTTGCACGAAACGGCCAAATTCGTCCCCAAATTTTACGAAATATCAAAACAGTCCCTAAATTTGTAAAATGTCAGTCAATTTCGTCTCTCCGTCCAAATGGAGTGGTAACGGTGCTGACTTGGGCGTTAACCTCTCACATGTGAGATGCCACATAAGCAGGGACTAAGTTGGCCGATAATAAGCAAAATTTTGTAGGACTAAATTGATTGATTTTCAGAAAATGTTGTTTCTTCCCCAACGGCTCTTTCTTCCCAAAATATATAAAATTGGAACCCTAATTTTACAATATGTAATCTACACTTCAAAATCTTCAAATTTTCTTCCAATAATTAGTGGTAACGTTCTTCCCCAAATCAAAAAATTCCAAACCCTAATTTTTTATTGAATCCGAAATTCATAATCTCCAAAATTTATTCAAGCAAAACTGTTCAAATTAAATCTGAAATGATGGGGGATGTGCATATGGACCAAAAGAGCTATCAAAGTCAAGCTTCATCTTCATCCTCAATGTTTAATGGTGATGTGAGAAAAGTTAACACTCTCAAAAATCCAAGAAGGCATTTCTATGCTTTGCCCTCTGCCAAAGGTTTGTTTAACCATTATTGTGGGATGTTAGAAATGTTTGATCAACACCTTACTGATTTTGAGTTTTGTTTTGTACAAGATGATGTCGAAAGTTGTGAATTTTTTGTCTGGGTTGATGAAGGCGAAGAACTAGGTTACTTTAAAAACAATGAAATTGGTGCTGCTCATGGAAGAAAGACAAGATTGATGGAGAAGGTTCAGTCCATGGTTAAGGCTAAGGGAAATGGCAATAATGAGGTTTGGAGGGCAAGGTTGATGGACAAAGTAGATAGAGTAGGAAGTGAGCTTAGGTTGATTAAGTTTATGATAGTCATAATCTACTTGTTTGAGTTTTGTAACATGTTACTGTATTGTTCTAAGGTTGTGTAGAGTTGTAATGAAAAGAGGTTGAAGATGAATGAAATGTAGCCTTTCTGTAATAATTTTATTATCATATTAGTCCCTGAATTATTTGTCTTACTATCAAATTGATCCCTGAATTATGTTAAAAACCATCAAATAAGTCCTTGAATTATATAAACAAAAATTAATTTGATCCTTGAAGCATAAATTTGCAGTACATAATAAAAAAGGCAGAAGATACCATCAAAATAGTAACAAGTCTTAACTCTGAATATATTGCATAAGCAAAAGCAACTCAAGTGGGGCATTAACAAGTCATACAACATAAGTCTTAAAAATTACATACGCAAAAAGAATCCCAACTACGGGCATAATTCAAACCCTAAAATGATAAACCTTTTTCATAAACTGTTTTAATCAACCCAATAATTTTCTTCATTACTAAGTTAAATGTTCATAATTTTAGTAACAACCCAGACGGAAAAAAAAAACCAAATTTTTAAGTCTGAAATCGAAAATCCTAACATGAATAATCTAAACAAACGGCTCAAAAACACAACACTCACAAACAAACAACAAAAGCGTGCATCAAATGAAGTTTAATGTTGAAAATGAAATGATAAAAACTGAAAATAAAAATCAGAAAAACAGACAAAAAATGACCGAAATTGAACAGCGAAAAAGAAAAAGAAGATGAACGAAGTTACCTTAACCACATACGAATTCTTCGTTAAAAAATCCAATCTTGATCGCCGGAGATGATGATGATTTTGGAGAAGTGAAGATGGTGAAGGTTTTAGCGGGAAGGAGAAAGATTAGGGACTAGTTTGATGTGAAAAGAGTGAAATATGAGGGTGTAAGGTAAGGGTAACAGAGGGGTGAAAAAGGAATTACAGAAAAAAAATGAAGTTGAAAAGTGAAAACTAAAATTTTCTTCTTTTCCATCAATTTGGTCCTTGTACACGTGGCTTCCTTGTTGGCACGTGTACAAACACAGCACAAAACGGAGCATTTAGACGGGGGGACGATTTTGATGGACGTCTTACAAATTCGGGGACTATTTTGATATTTCGTTAAATTGGGGGACAAATTTGGCCGATCCGTGCAAATTCAGGGACGAAGTTGATGGTTTACTCCTATCTTTCCTGTAAAATCTTAATGTTTTGGTTGTTTAATTAATGTCTTGAGACACCAGTTAACATTTTTTTTTACAACAATGTTATGCTGATTTTCGGATTATAAAATCTGAAATTGATTTTTGTTTTTCGGTGGAAACACCTATTTGGATTATACAATCCGAAACCCTCATTATAACGGGTTTTTTCTTTCTTTCTTCATACTGTAAAATCCAAACGCTCCATACACACCCTCTTGTGCCAAGAATTCAAGGAAAACTCGTTTAAATTATATAATCAACACAAAGACTGAGTCTATTTGAGATATGGATATCCAGTTTAAGAACTATATAACCCATCTCTTGTGTTTCAGATCATTGTTAATCATTTTCGTTGAGTCCCAATCATAAATCTGTTTTCAAACTATTTCATAAGATTGCTTCGAAACTTGTTTAAAAAAAAAAAATTCAAAGGAAATATGAATTTGCTACTTATTTCATTCAGTTTGCATATGCATCACAATTTATTTATTTATTTAAATGATATAAATTATTAAAGGCGATGGACTTCGACCGCATAATAATTTTTTAATTACATTTTTTTAAGAGGTTTAAAATACATTTTAGTAATGTTTTATACAAACATCAAATTATTTTTTAGTTTCCTTAAAAAAAATAAAATTAGTCTACTCTTGTGGCCATAGCCCATAACTTTCATTATTTGTGATATAAATTGTTTGATTTTGTCAGATGAGTTTAGCTTGGTTAGTAGAGATATTGTATAATTTATGTAGGGGTTGAATTTTGAAACTCAGACACCCCACCTATGTATAAGGTATGTAGGGGTCAGAGTTCGAACTCCAAACTCTTCACGTTAATTTAATAGATGACCTTCAAACTCCAAACTCCCCATCTTAAATTTAATAGGGGAATTTCGGACTCTCAACCTAGTTGCAATATAGAATTGCTTGACTTTATTCTTATCATTGAGCTAAGATATATGGTAAAAATGTGACATTAGCTTGATGTTTGTAGCTATTAGTCCTTAACAATAGCAAGTCTTAAGCTAATGCCCTCCCTAGTGGCAAATAACCCCCGTCATTCCAACTAAGATGATTGCATTAATTGGTCTTCTCGAAGGCTTGTGAAGCACTTGATAGGCCTCCTCCACCCCCATCCCAATAAACCTTTTACATGATCCGTTAATCTTACTGTCTCCTCCCTATTTAATACCTAAGAAAAAAAAAATACACATAAGAGGTCTTTTCATAATTTGCTCCTGCTAATTTTGAGACATCACATTCATTTTTGTTTTTAACAAAAATTGCCCGTATTAGATCTCCTCTCATTTTTTTAGAGGAAGATCTCCTGTCATTATTAATTTCCACTAATGTATGACATATCTTTAATTTGGTACTAACAAAAATTACATATATATGAGACATTTTGAGAGATCATTTAACAAAAAAGTCTTGTGTGATCACAAGATTTGAACACAATTTTTAGACACATTTAAAAAGGTAAAAAGACACAAGATTTAAATGATGTATTATTCTACAATAATTAAATTATGTGTAATTTTATGGTGTGCTTAAACACTATATTTAGAGTTGTGACCTGTGACCAACCAAATATTTCTCTCATTTAACTTCAAACATTTCTTAGAGAAAAAGTCAATTGCTGTCCATATGTGACTCACTTGTTTTCTATTCTATTTTCGTACATTGATAACCATACTAATTGACAAAACTTGCTTTACTTTAAAAGAATAGATAACTTTGCTGGAGTTTTACATAAATTATGCAAAATCATATATCAATTTTCTTTTTATTCAAAAATGCAGTTTGTTAGTTTCTCTTCTATTTCTTTTATGTCGACAAACAAAAATTGGAAAAAGTGGAGGCAACAGCGACATGACCAGCCATATAAAGGCTACAAGACTTTGTAGATATACATCACCAATCCACTGAAGCCTCATCGTTGGTCCCATGATTTTTTTGGCAAAGTTCTATCTCTATGTACAATTGTACACTCATGCATACGTGTGACAAATTCATTAATCTCCTTCTTTTTTATATTTTCACTTCGAGTATTAATTTTGGTGGGCTAGTTTGTCTTTATTTGTTTTTTGTTGCTGTAGATATTATTAAATATACAGTTTATAGAATCACAAGTTAACGGTTCATGGTACACTAATTGAAATTGATAACTTTGATTGATATATATAGTAATCATAAATCACATCTATGTCAACGACATGGTTTTAGTTTACCTTTTGATTATATAGTTTCCCCTAGCAATAAGGTATAATTAAGAACCATGAACGGTTCAAATTTCATAAACTTGATATAATTTTGATTGCTAGTTAACATGTAGTCCACATAATACTACACCAAGACTCAACCACTAATAGCTGAATGTTAGGAGAATAATATAATATTTGTTCAAATCAAAATTAATGTTACAACTTCACAAATCAAGAAACAATAGTTTTTCTGGCTTCTTTGTAGTCTTCATAGTCACTTGATGTTGTTGTCTTTCGATGGTATCTGTAATTGATGTACTGCAATATTATAAATAGGTCCAATGCTACACAAACTATGGCATCCAACAACCATGGCATATTAGCTTTGATGCTTTCCCATTCTGTAGTTCTTACAAGAATACTGCACACACAATTGAATGAGTTAGATTTATTTTTTGAAGTATAGTCTTCTCAGATTAATATATGTATGATAAGGTGAGTATCAATTATATACCTTCCCACATAAGCGGCATTGGCAATCAGTGCAAAGATGAACATGAAAGGATTTAAACCCTACATGATAAAGAGAGAAAACATATAATTAGTCAATATAGATAATATGTGGATTTGTGAATTCTAATTTATAATATGAATACAAGAAATTATTCAATGATTAAGATTAAATGTTACCTCAACACTCCCTCTTTTGATCTGGCCAATAATCATGTTGCAAGAACATTAATCAGTTAGAATAACATACGAAAAAAGTAGAATACAAGTATACAACTATGGAGGGAAAAAAAAAGTTTTACACGTACATTTAACCATATTTGAGGTATCCGACCGCCGGTATAGATAGCAGCCATGAGCCAGCCCAACCATTGACCCAATGCACTGTGTGTTACATGTTCCTGTGATGAGTTCTAGTTAGTAGAAGCAAGCAAATGCAATTGTGCAAATGCAAAGCAACCAAAGTGAGGAAGTGATAATAGGACACGGAGCATGTGAAAACATACTTGGGAGAGTAATTTTCTTCCACTTAGTGCTATGTATCCCACTTTTAAAGCATTACTCTGATGAGGCAAGTTAATTGATGCTGCTAGAAAAGTTCCATAGCTTCCCTGAAATAGTACACAATGAATTAGAAAGTTAGAAGTGTAACTCAATCGTCTATAAACCTACACGTTGGAGTTTAAACAAAATCATAGTATCACTGTGATTTCATCAAACTCATCATTATTCCAGACATACACTTAAGGAATGACTCACTCACCGCTGAACGAGGGATTAGTCTAGGTTGTGTTGCAGGAACTGAATGCGCCTCATCGTCAGAAGATGAATCGTCGTCGTTTAATCCCATAGCTGAAGGTCCGCTTTTAGCAACTCTCATGTAAGTACGAGATGGTGGAGTAACATTACCAGCCAATGATCTTGCTGATCTGTTTGTTGATTCAATCAATTAATTCAAAACTCATTTCAGAAGATTGCTTAATCTAATAATTAACAATTTAAAGACGAGTACTTACCCATAGTAGTATTCTGGTCTAGGAATTGCTCTGTGTCTACCACTTTTTATTGGAATCCCCGACTCAAATCCTTCTTTTGGTTTCAAAGGTTTTTTCTCTTCTTCATAAGTCTATTATTATAACATAATAGCAATAATATAAGATAATAAGAATAATGTATCATTATATTTTCCTTCTTCTCAGATTTGATTTAAAGAAAGAACCTCTTCAATGTTGATCTTTTGACGACGCTTGCACCATTTATAGATGTAGTCATAATAGAAGCTTTGCACTACTAATACGATCGTTGTGATTGTGTATAGCTGTTAATAATCACAATAACATAGCATGCCATTAATATAAGTTAAGGTTGAAGTATGAATATGAATATTTTAAGATAATTTGAATGATTAATAGATGCTTAAAAATCATGGTTGATGACTTGTAAAAAAATCGTGGTTAAATTATGCTCAAGTGATATTTAATGAGCTTCAACACTTTGTTATTATATTCATTAACCATCTCCGGACTACTCGACATGATTAATCACATATCAGACTGTGTTACACATCTACTAGTTTGTTGTCGGAATTTGATGTCCAATGTGTCTCAAAATAACACAACTCTAATTCAATATATTTTTTTTTATTTGACTGAACGTGTATATATAAAAAAATTATCTTGTGTTTGTGTTTACAAATTAAATCCAAAGTTTGATCCTAAAGATAGCATTTCCCTTAATTTTTCTTGGGAATAAATGCATTGATGTCCCATGGGTTGGCCCTACTCAATACTCATGATTCCATCGGTGCGGTCTGTCTTATTTTATGGTGGACCTACATACTCTTTTTTTCAACTAAATCTTGGTATTCTGGTTTGTTCAAAGTTGTTTAATAAACACCTAAATTTTGCTCCGAATCGAATTGTAACTTTCGATCGACTGTTTTGGTGTGCAAAATTTGATCTGAGTATAACCTCCTATCAATTTTTTTCTTTTTTTGAGTCAAGGGAGCAATTTTAAGGTTCATATTGAGCAACCATCTTATTTGTTTTGCCTTTTGATAAAGCAATACACTCCCTTGGCAGGCTTGGTCCCTATTTTATATGGAGTTGCTCATTGTAGAGAAATCAAATCCTAATTTATAACACTAATCAGAAGTCAGTGTATCATAATAATGTATTTCAAGATATTATTATTTTAATAAAAATATATGTAGAGCATTTTTTGTGAGCAAAATATATATAGAGAGCTAGTACAGCAGAAGAAGAAACAAAGAAGAAAAATAACATATTTTAATTACCAGAGCTGTGTAGTATTGGGTTGGCAACTGCATTTCCAGCCATCCAAAAAGCACAAAGAAATAACATAATACCAAGACCATAAAAAAAGTAAGTCAATAATCACAATATGACAATAATCTTATGTGCATGCATGTGTTTAAAAGAGATAACTAAGAGTGGCCAAAACCAAGAAAATATAAATAAATAATTTATAAAGCAAAAAAGATCTAATGATGAAAAAAAAATAGTTGATAACTATTGATAACAAAGAGACAAAATGGCAAATAAGGACTTCAAAAGTTAAAAAGACACGAAATTCTACGTTCTTCCAACCATTTCAATTTGATTGAACTATTATTCAGAGATTTTAATTAAAATCTTATTCAGAGCTCAAATGTACGAAAATTAAATAAATGATATATATGATCCGTATTATATAGATCAGATATACTAGTACTAGTTAATAGTCCCCAAAGAGTGTTCGGATATTAAACCCTCTGTAGACCATATGTAAAACTTAATTTAGCTAACAATATCGATTTTACAAGATTGTATCCTTTCATCCTGTTTCAGTTTGAAACGGAGGGTGAGTTTTTGATGTTATTTGTCACTTTGTCTGTGACAAAATAAACATCATAGACCCACAAATATTTTCTATCATAATTCAGCAAATATTCTAATTAAGAATAAGAAAGTGAGGCTTCGAGAGTTATTAAAAACATTTGACAATGAGACAATATTTCCTCTTTTGAACGAGAGAGACAAGGTTTACTTGATACTGTATTTAAAACAGAGATTTTTTTTGAAGAGACAGAGATTTGATTGTTAATATACTCAAAAAATGGGACTTAAAGTCTAATTAAACTTTCCATTGAATTATTTATAGAGCATAACTAAAAAACCAGAACTAAACACGGAGTCAAACAAGCATTTTACTTGATGTATTTAATCGGAATTTTGAATCAAATACGTCAACTTTGTTAATATTATGTTACAGAAAAATCAGAATGACATACCGTAGCTGGTTCTAGAAGACAACCGACCAGATTGAATATGTCTCTGCAACAAAACAAAATTAAGAACATTACAGTTAAATAAAGAAAATTATTAAATTAATAAAATGACATATAAATCTACTAACCCAGCAACCCAAGTAAGAAGAAAGACAATAGAAACACCATGGCTAGACTTAGCACGAAAATTAGTGATAATCTGAGGAATTTCAGCAACACCCCAACAAATTAAACTGATGAATCCAAAAGTAAATGAAATGTTATCATTGAGATTGCATAGGCAGTCACTGAAGTAGTTTTGAACCCAACCCACGCATGGTTTATTTTCCTTCACACAATATGAGGGCTGCATCGATAATTGCTTTGTTTTTTTGCTTATGGTTTTGTTTTTCAGTTGAAGAAGAGGTTTAAGGTGGTGGTTTTAAAGATGGTGTGGGTCTGGGAAATTACAAAACAGACCGCTATTGTGAGTGAATCATGTTATGTCATGTCCTTTTCGTATATATTGTCTTTTTTGTGGGATTAAAGTTAGCAAAAGAAATTGATAAAAAACAAAAACTTTTTTCTAAATTACTCCATTTGATCACATTTATAAATAGTTTTTGTTTCTTCATATTCATTAAATCAAGATTATATATAGTTCAGATACATCAGTTACTTAATGAATCTAAAAAGTGAAAAATTGCTTATAAATATAATCGGAGGAAGTATAATTTATGTTTTTTTGGGCCAAATGAAATTCAACAAAAGAAAATTACCATTATGTGTCGTAATGAACCTTATACAAGTTTCACCATATACAAGTTTCACCAATTTTTTTACGACAATTTTTACTATTATTGATTACAATTGACTCTCTTTCGTCCCGAAATGAATTAACTATTTTGATTATATGCATTATTCCCTAATGACAAATATCAATTTTTTTTTTGTCAAGTAGTCTAGTGGTTAGATCTCACACAATTTAATTGTGGAGAAGTTGAGTGTCCGGGGTTCGAACCCCGGCCCCTGTATATAAAATACAATATCTCTACCAACTGAGTTAAACTTACAGGGGATAAATATCATTTTTTTATTAATATATAAAGAGATGATATTTCATATGTTTTACGCATCAAATATGATATATAGTTGATATATGACTTAAGGAGTATAAAGAACCCACGTGATTTGGTGGAGTTTATGTGAATTTTTAACTGATAAAAGAAAAACTATTGAAGAGTGTACTCTTTGCACTCCTAAAAAATATTTTTGGTTTAAAATTTAGATCAAACATATTTGCCTTTTTGAATTCATTTTCCATATGTTTTGTTAGAGATTGTATAAAACAAAAAATCAAATTCATGTAGAGTCTACATATATAACAACCATATCACATGCATTGACCCAATATTATCCTTCTTATTATATATTACTGAAAGTAAACATTCTAAAGTTTTACTGGGTATAGTGTCTAACATTTTAGTCATTTAAATTAATTTTATCTTTAGGATACCGGTATATCGAAGAAAACTCTATAGTATAGAAAAATTATTATTATTGTTCGAGAAAATTTGAATTCGATTCTGGGTAAAAAAAATTTTGATCGGACTCTCCTTACTTCACGGTTGAACTTCGGATTACTATGATCCATTTTCCTTGACCGGAGGTTAAAGCAAAATAAAATATCTATTATTGAACGGTTCAGCTCAAAAGTAAAAATACTATTGAATGCTTTAATGAATATGGGTGAGATCTTTCACCAATAACCATCCTTAGAATAGATTTTGCTATCAGGTGTGTCGCATATTCCCTCGTGCGATGCTATGAGTCTTGAACCCGTGTGAGTCTATTTATGCATATTCCAAATTGCATTATTAATTTGAGACAGAAATGTATGAAGAAAGTTGAATTTTCCCAAAAGTGCTGTCAAGAATCCATGCACTCACTGCATGTACCAAAATTGGCAATGATCAAGTGACACATGAAAGAAGATAATGTTCAAATCAAATGTTGACATTTTACTAAATTTGAGAAAATTCTATTGCATAAACATTACAGTATGTTTTATTTGAAAAAGCTCTAATTGATCTTTTGTTTAAAACGTAATTTTTTTTTTCTAGTGGAAAATTGAAATGAACTGAAGGTGTCAATAGAGTGTTGACATTATTGTACATAAACAATATTTCCTTACTATTTTAGTAGAAAATTGTTAACATAAAGTAGTTGTACTTAATAAAGACCCTAATTGCAATAATGGAGAAACGTTATTTGGACAATAAATATATGTTGTTAATTTGATTAAATCTGAGTGCAAAACAACTACTATATATAAGAATATTTTGGAACAGCTATAAAAAGAAAAAGTGATGCAATCATGCAAGTAAACTAACAAAAACAAAAGCCTGTTTCAACATTTTTGGAGCTTCTCTCATGTCAACATTAAGAAAATAACAATCTTTAAAATGGATTTGATGTATAATGTATTAAAATTCAGTTCAATCATATATCTGTGATGCAAGTATTGTTTGTTGGTACAATCTTTGATGTCAGTGCATTGATGTATAATATACAAAAGATCCCTTTCACTTTACAGTACCATATAATGAGAGTGTAACTGAGTTCCAACAAGAAGATTAATGGCATGAAGTGGATATTCTTGAGCATCTTGTGTATCACTGTGAGTGGGAAAATCCTCAACAGAAAATAGCTCTGGTGAATATTCGCAGCATTCACAAGATATACTCAAAAAATGTTACTTTAAATTTTCAATGTAGTTTCAATTGTACAATGATTACAATCGGATGAATCATATATGCATCATTATTATTATTTTTATTTTCACATTTATGATAATCATCTACAAAAAATTATGATAATGAATATACATCAATGATTAATACAGAAGTAATATAATAAAATTATCATTATATTTAATTTTTTATTTATCATATTTTCTTAGTGTATGTTTGGTTCAATTTTTAGAGGGTCCATAATTGATTTTGGAGGTGTAAAATTGATTCTAACATGTTTGGTTGTTGTCAGAGTATAATTGATTCTATTGATTGTACTTAAACCTAAGATTTGTATCTTAAAATTACGTAATCAATTCTATCAAAACAAATTCTCTTCGTTGCACCACCAAACAAATGAAATAATGAAATGCCTTCTTTGTTGTTGAACTATAAAGAAGTATCTTTGTTTTGCTCATCAATCTTGTGACTTGAAGAAGTACAATGCACAAGTGTTCGACAATGAATGAGTTATGCCTCTATGAACCATTCCATTATACTGACCAAGTTCAATGAAAGGACGAAAAGACAAAAATTGAGGAATGTTTGAATTGAAACAATGCTAATTTCCTTCTTTCCATTGTTATAACTCTTAATTTTTTTTTTGGTCAAGTTATATAACTCTTTAATTTTCTTTCAAAAAAAAAACTCTTTAATTTAATAATTTTATATTTTTTAGCGGACCCTTGTAATTTAATAATTTATATACAAAGAAGTTAAATTATGTTTTTTTTTTGTCAAAAGAAGAAGAAGAAGAAGAATTATTTTTTAATTTTCGTATTTCATACAATTTTCAATAAGTGAAATAGAATAAAAGTATTTTTTTAGTATTACTTAAACAACCAAAAAATTATAAACCATAAAATGTCCTAGGGTATTTCCTTTTAGAAAGCAGTGAACCTAGCCTCTAAAGGTTGCGAGGTTCATTCTCCTAAAGTACCTTCTATCATTTTACTGAAAATTTATTTATATCTGTGGCAATATTTAATGTTCATAATTCTTTTTTCATAATGCATTGCAAATTATCACCAAAAATAGATAGATATACGTATAATGCTCTTAAAAGGGAGGCCAATATATTTACTAGTACCAATACAAAGGACAGCTTGAACACGAAGAGTATTAGCAATGGAATCTTTCTGTCTAACATTTTTATTACAAAAAAAAAAAAATCTGATTATTGAAACTTAATTGTTCTGCCAAATGCCGCTTCATAGGTTTCTATAACATGAATGTCACATCATGCTTCTTTTTGTTTAATAAGCATCGATAGACCTTCAACACAAATAATAAAAAAACAGTGATGCTATTTGCAACGAACATGTGTATCGCGAAATCGTCCCGACGTGTGTGTTTACATAATTGATGACGTCATTAACATCCATAATTAGTGGAAAACAATAGGATAGTGGTTCTGGTGGCCAATCACGTTTGTTTCGCAATGCATTTGGGATAACATATGTCGCTGTAAGTAGCATTATTCATAAACAAAATACAGAAAAAGTGATTCCTTCACCTTATTCCTTTACTTGGAATTATCGCTCCAACTGCATAACCATTAACAATAATAGAATAATCAACCGATTTGACACACAAAATAATTCAAAAAGTTTCCTCTAATGATTCAAGTTTCAGTGAAAGATTTGGAGACTCACATCCTTCTACGAGGTTACGTAGAAAATTGTAGCTAAAGTTCTTGTAAATAGATTGAAGAATGTTCTTGACAAATGTATCTCAAATTATTGATCTTCTTTTGTTTCTGGTAGATCTATTCTCGATAATGCCATGGCGGCAATGGATTTTGTGCTTTTTTTTAAGACTAAAACTTGAGGCATGTCTCCGTCTCTTTTTATTATTAGCGTTGAGGGTCTTACCAAGCAAGCTGAAAAATAGAGGGACATTCATGGTGTTAAGATTACTAGAAATACTCCCATTCTATCACACCTTCTTTTTTAGGATGACAACCTTCTATTCTTTCGAGCAACAATGTCAATGAGATTTTGGTGATGGAACATATTCTTTCAATTTATGAGGCAACTTTAGGACAAGCGGTCGGTTTGCAAAAATAAAAAATTTATTGTACATAAATATTCTTCAAAACAATCAAGACTATGAGGCCAACATTTTCGGAGTGAGACAAGTTCTAGGCACCGGTAAGTATCTTGGAGTTCCTTTTATGATTGGTAGAAACATAAAAGGTAATTTTAATTTTGTTAAAGATTAAAATTGGGAAAAAGATTAATTCTTGAGGAAATAGACACCTTTTCCTAAGCCGGTAGAGAAAATCTTGTAAAATATGTCCTTCAATCAACCCCATCATATGTGATGAGTATTTTCCTCATTCTAACTCTCTTATTGAGGAGATTGTAAAAATGTTAAATTCTTTCTAGTCTAGTCATAGTAGCGAGAATTAGAGGTATTTAATGACTTTCTTGAAAGATCATTTATTTTCAAAAGACTACGGTGGAATGGGTTTTAAGGCGCACAAGGCTTTTAATTTTGCAATGCTTGCTAAACAAGCCTGAAATTTATTCAAGAATCCAAGTAATTTGATCACTAAACAACTCAAATTTAAATATTTTTCTAAAAATATGATTTTATTGATTCAAGCATTGCACACAATAGAAATGTCTGGCATAGTATTTGGAGTGCAAGTTTGGTTGTCCAAGGAAAGTACAAATGGATATTGGCTCGGGAGAGAATATACAAGTGTGGGATCAGAATTGGATTAATGACAATTTAGTAATTAATAGACCAATCCAAATGCATAACTTGCTGGAATCCCTAGGAGTCTCGATCTTCATGATGACAAACACGAAGCATTGGAACCATGATATGTTATACAAACTCCTATGTTCAACAATATCATGTAATATTTGTCAAAAAAAACAATATCATGTAATAAAAACCAACAAGAGCATTTTAATGTTATGTTATGGAGCCTATGGAAACAAAGGATGAACAACAAAGTTTGGAATCAAAATGTTGAAACAATTTTCTCTCAAGCTGAGGAATGCGCAAGAAGAACGCAACAAAAGATCAGCTGTGCAGGCAACAACGATGTGGTCTAAGCCGTTGTCAGGTCGTTATAAATGCAATATTGATACATCCTTTTTTACTACTGTACTCAACAAAGTTGATATTGGTATTTGTATAAAGGATGATCAGTGGCATTTTGTGCTTACAAAAATTGAGTGGTTTTTGTCAATTTTTGAAATGGATGTAGGTGAAACCATATGGCTTTTGAATGCTCTAAACTGAAAGAAAAAAGGTAGGGTAAACCGTGAATCTCATCTTCCAATTTAAGCCTATCGTATTTGGCTATTTTGGATTCGACTATCTTTCATTTTGCTAAATACTAATTTCGACTGTTTGTCGTGCTCGACTAATAACTTAATTATTTTTAGGTGAAAATAACTTTTTTTTTTGTTTTAAACAGATAGACTTGTGTAATATTTTGACATATTTTATGGTAATTTGTGTTATTATATATATTAGACTTAGTATGCAATTAGACAGGGCCGTCCCCATCGAATGGGAGGCTCGGTTCTAATAATAAAAAGAGGCCTTTGGTAAACAAATGCAAAGTTTTTTTTTAAAAAAAAAAAATAAAATCATCATCTATTTAGACAGTTAATAGCATAAAAAAAATAGGCATTCTTGTAACTCATAAAATATAAAAATTTGGGCTCCTAATAATTTATATATTTATAACATACTTAGATATCTACTTAGTTGGTCTATTGGATTTCATTAACTAATTTTGCCGCAATGACTTCAGTTCAAACATCACTATCCATTCAAAAAAATTCAAAATGAGAACGTTGGGACTCGAACTCGAGTCCATCAGGTCTTTCATGGTTACTTATCCCACTATGCTGAACTAAATTTCTTTAACTCTGATTCTACTTTTTGTATTAATATTAGGCTTAATTGCATGTTTGATCCCTTATGTTTATTTTAGTTTTCAATTTGGTCCTTTATGTTTTGAAAGTTTCAAGTTAGTCCCTTATGTTTTAAAAGTTTCAAGTTGGTCCAAAACGTTACTCATATTGGAATAAGTTAGTCCATTCCGCGACATGATATTGAGTTTAATAAAACAAAAAAATTAAAATAATGTTTTAAAACTGATTTTTTAAATAAGTTAAGTTTCACCGCCCATATTGTCAACCCGAATATTTAACCGTTATGTGACTGAAGGGACTAACTTATTCCAACGGGAGTAACGTTTTGGACCAACTTGAAACTTTTAAAACGTAAAGGACCAACTTGAAACTTGTAAAACATAAAAGACCAACTTGAAAACTAAAATAAACATAAGGGATCAAACATGCAATTAAGCCTTAATATTATTATGAACAACCATTAGATTATAGGAACAAAATATTTGGGCCCCCAAAAATGTGAGGCCCGACATCATAGAGCTGGTTGCACACCCTCTGGGTGGGGGCTGCAATTAGATTGATGTCTCCTAATCAAAAAAGTGTTAGAGTATTACTTTTTCCACCTTATAGGATTCTCGCGCACCCTGCGTTTTTTTTCTTCAAAAATGTCCTTGTGCAGTCCGGATTTTAAAATCCGAATTCATGTTTACTATTTCGGATTTTATAATCCGGACAATTCTTATGTATAATCAGTCATTAGACTCTCTCACATTTCAGCAGTTTTGAGTTTTGCTTTTAAAAACAACAAAAAAACTAAGTAAAAAATTCTAAAAACCTGTCAAATAAAATCATAAAAATACCACCAAAAAAATCTAAAAATCAAATAAAAGTAATGCAAATTTTTTCAGATTTTTCTGAGAATATGAATAATTAAAAAAAACGAAAAATGGGTAAACGATGGAATTTTGGATTTTGAGGGGCGGAGTCCTGTAAGAAGTCCCTTCTACGGGAGTCATGGTCCTTGAATTTTTTCTGATTTTTTGGGGGAGTTTCAGTGCAATCCGATCAAGTAGCCCAAAAACCCGATTTTTTATTAAGAACAGGTAATAATGACCCAAAACAAAAAGATAAGAGTTAGGAAGATTAATATTGTCCCTAAAATGGCTATACATCTTACAAACATGTTTAAGATTTGTGCTGATACAGTTCAGATTATATAATCTGAACTGTTTTACCTTGAAAAAGAGTGTTTAGGGGGTTTCCGGATTATGTAATCCGGAAACATCATGTAACGCGCCCTATTTTTGAAGTTTTCGGATTACAAAATCCGGAAAAAACCGTAACTCCATTTTCACCCTATAACAAAGGAAAACATCACTCTGGATTATGAAATCTAGAAACCTCAAAGACATTTTTGAAAAAAACGTAGGATGCGTGAGAATTCTATAGAGTGAGAAAAGTAATACTCAAATTGTTACCTGCTTATAATAAAAGAACTTCTTGCTGTTAAAAAAACTAGTTACAAACAAAACTGATTTTAAAAAGTATTGAAACTAACCTTAGAGTGTAGAAACATACATCAAAACGTGTTTTACCGCTACAGTTTAAGCTAGTTACAAAACATTGATTTAAACAACGTTGCATCAAAACCTACGTACAAATCCGAAACAATGTTTTAATTGCATTTGAAATCAATTTAAAAGGCCTTTTCAAATCGACTTGCAAAGTCTTTTCAACTTTTTTACTGTAGTGATTTATTAAATAATGAGAAATGTTAACGAATCCTCTTCATTAGGGATTTAAATGGGAAGTTTTTATTAAAATATATGTATTCATTGCATTAAAATTTAAATTGTTTGATTTTTTAAATAATACAAATTTCTAAATTTGAGATCTGCTTAGAGGTACTCGTTAATAACATCCTTAAATAATAAAAGAATTGAGCATACACTCATAAGACGAAATGATAGGACTCTTTGTAAATTTGGTATTCATTTGATGTGAGAAGGTGGGAGAATTTTTTATGGAAGTTGACCCAGGTAAGAACGACTCCAAATATAATATTTTTTATGGGTCATGTTAACCGGTGTCTCCGGGGCACTGGTTAAGGAAGTTAAAAGAGAAAGTTTTATATTAAAAATGTCACTTTTTATACTTTTTAAGACCTTAAATGCACAAGTTCCAATGTAACATTACTACATTTGGCTTCCTTAACCAGTATCCGAAGCACCAGTTAACATTTCCCATTTTTTATTAAAGAGACAAACTAGTAGAGGATTCATGAAATCTATTAAAGATATTCATTTATTAAAATGAGTTCTATTAATCTATCATTTATATACATCTCCGTTGAAAGCGAACAAAAGATAAACGGAGCAAATTCAAACTCGTCAAGAACATGAGATAGGGCTAAGTGGCAGTTTAGGATAAGAGAAAGCTACGTTGGAGTTGCATTTAACCATACTGATCCACAAAATCCACAAAAGGAACAAAATAATCGGCGACGATGCGTTACATACAATTTGGTGACTAGGACACCTTGATATTAAGTTTCTAGTTTCATCTTTATCCTTTATTATTGCAAGCACCAAAAACCACTACGACTCTCCTCAAGATTTTTAATAAGGACAAAATTTAGGTACAATTTCTTAGGTGTTTTTTGTATGGTTCTTAACTAAAAATACAACTTTTTTGAAGATAATAAACTTTGAGAGAATTATAAATTTAAGGAAATCATGGTGAATTTAGTTAAGAACCATACGAAAAACACCTAAGGTATTGTACCTAAGTTTTTTCCTCTTAATAAACATAACAAACATGACGATGCCAATTCATATTCAAATTCTAGTATGCCAACAAGGATGTATACAATCAAATTTAATGTTGTGAATTACTCATATTTATTTTCTTATACAAGTCATGAATGAATGAATATAGATTAGTGTAACAGTACACCTTTTCAGCGCACTGAATTGAGCCAAAGAAGGAAATAATTATGGAACATATTTGTTGCATTGTTGGCTTGTTTATGTTGTTGTCATGATAACTCAGTCTTATCATGAATTTTGTCGCAAGTTAGCGGCACAGTATCATGGGGTGTGGGGACAAAACATTGTTTTTTTCTCTGATAATGTTAACGTTAAGTTAACTTCAGCTGGCGATTCGCCGCATCTTGGCTTCTATATATTTTTCTTGTCTGAATTTTCAATATTTAATTTGATTGATCGTGATGCAATATTTTTTTAGATAGAATAAATGGCCATCATAAATTTACATATATAAGGTGGAGGTATTGGGGTTCGAACTCCAGTCATGACTTTCGACCTAACAATTTTAACATTTTTATTATTTGAACTAAGACTTATGACACATATTTATGCAATATTTCTAATATATATTGTAGAATAATCTCAAAAGAGGTTAATTTTTGTGTATACCATGTAAAATATGTGCTCAATCAAGCTTTATAGGTTGGACAGCTAGCTAGCATGTAGTGTCACAGTGTTGGTGCAAAAGACAAATAAGGTGCAAGGGGATTCAAAACAACAAAACATATAAAAATTGGTATAGGAATCAAGAGTCGAGGGGGTGCACTTGCAGCCCCCGGCTGCAACGTAGCTCCACTTATTAGAATAGTAATCAATAACTGAAGAGTGCTTCTGAAGTAGTGCTTCTGAAGTGAAGCTTCTGAAGACAGATTCTGATGTGCAGATTCTGATGTCTTCAGAATCACAATGTAGTTAGTTAGAGGAGTTTGTTACAACATCTAGTTGTATATATATACTCTCTCATGTGTTGTAAATATGTAGTTGTGTGAATCAATAAAAATTCTCCATTCATTATTTCTCTCGTTTCAATTCTTCATTTTTCTGTTAGTTATTCATCTTGCTCAAAACAACTTATTTTTAATAAGCACTTTCGCTGCGCATAGAACAGAGTGATTGTTCTAACACCACTCCTGTTTGTCCCCCTTGGTTAGAGGATAGAGCTTAACATAATGGTTGGCTTACAACCTAGCCTAATAGTTGGCTGTGATTACGTTTTAGGCGGGTAGAGCTTGATCCCAGGTTTCCCCCTCCTCATCCCGTGTGAGTGACCACTCATATATAAACAATGAGAACTTAAATTTAAACACCCATTAAAAAAATTTATTAAAAAATATGAATTCTACATATGAATTTATTTTAAAGGAGGGACCAAAAGTGAAGATGGAAAATTTTTTAGGGACTAAAAGTTAAAGGAAAATTTTAGAGGGACTAAAACGAAAAGTTGGTATATTTATAAGGACCAAAAACATATTTAACCCTGAATTTAAACACCCATTAATTTCTAACGTTTATTCAACACCTCATTTTTTTCTAAATATTTCTTTCTCTTTCTATCACATCATTATTTTATCACATCATTCTCTTTCTTTTTCTCTCAAGGTGTAGATTAGATTTAAGTGTCTACAAATAATTTTCCATAAAATAATTATAGATACTCTGATTTCATTTTAGTCTTGGTCATACTAAATTGAAAAGTCTATTTATATTGCCTCATTCAACTTTAAACATTGAATATCACAACAAAATTTTAGACAAGAGTTGGCTATGGAATATAAAATTTGCATTATCAAGGTACAAATTCCAAAACTATATTGAAACATCTAAAAAATCACCTTCGTTAGAACCCATTCCACAATCTCTACATGACAGAAACCGCGAGTCCGGTAAATTCTAAAATTATTTGACACTAAAAATACTTCATCTGATCTTTATTAAAAGAAACAAAAACCCTAATTCATAAAAACTAAGGAAACATCTGTAAAATAGTTGTTTTTTTTTTATGTTCAATTAATTTAATTTAATGCTTGCTGAGAATGACTCACAGTTACTGATAAGTGGACATGGTCGACCGAGCGAAGCAAGAAGACCAACCTTGGGTCACCCCAAATTTTATTGTGGGGGGTCGAGTAGGGGGTGAGAGGGGAAGAATCCTTGTCAGATATGGTTCAACGATAATGCTTTACTATGAAATATACAATACATTTTAATTCTTAATATTTCATTAATAATAAAACAAAACTGCAGTTGCTCTGCAGTCGAAGACATATGTCAAAATTGTTCGAACTTAATTATGGAACATTGTGTGTTCATTTTTGCGTTACATTTATTATTTCTTTCTTTATTCTTTTTAACTTAGTTGTTGTTCTTACAGGTTACAATACTTGTATTTAAGTAATTTTTTTTTTTTTTTACACGGGGTCGAAAACCATAATTTTAAATGGTAGAAACTATAAAAAAAAATTGAAAAACCAAATTTCTGTTTAAGCCTTTCTT
>Ga0228711_1000373_pt1 | contig 52000 bp, 23 predicted proteins | sample MedpolnodulmetaG_2_FD_177996 | JGI IMG/M metagenome (GOLD analysis project Ga0228711, IMG submission 177996) | Root nodule microbial communities from Medicago polymorpha collected in Santa Monica, California, United States - brown nodules | ecosystem: Host-associated > Plants > Roots > Nodule... | reverse complement strand
AACTTATAATAAAATATATATAATTATAAAAAATATATATATATATATATATATATATATATATATATATATATATATATATATATATATATATATATATTTGTATGAAAAAGAGTGTTGGCCCATCAGCCTTTCATTTATTTTCATCTCAACCTTAACCTTTTTTTCATTCACCCGTAACAAAGTAAAAATCATTCATAAAGTAAAATTTATAATAAGATCTATAATTTTATCTAAGAAAAGTAATATTAAAAAAATATATGTGATTCTTAATATAAAGAACGGTAAAAATTACCGTGGAAAAATTACAATAAATATAATTTTATCAAAGGATGGTAATTTTATGTTGTAAATTCCATGTTTACGGTATATTTATCTTTAAAATTCACTTTCAACGAATTTTGTATAAAAATTATATAACAAATTATGGGATGCTTTCCGCATAAGTAATTGACATGTATCGATATCGATTACATTTCGGAAGCAGATAGATTTCTTTTTACGAAGTTTCAAAAATCAAATTTTGGTAGGATCGTAATAGAATGGTTGAAAACTAATTTATTTCTTAATACTTTAGTGTTCATTGAATCGGTACAATGACAAAATGACATTTCGATGTATCAATGTTTCAAAACCCTAATAAGCTCACCCGGTTCAATCGGACAACCCATGAATTGGTGTATCACTAGTCAAAATACTCCTCAACCATAAACTCGAACAATCAAACCAATTAAAAAATGTTAATTATATGTATCATCATGTTAGGGTTTAGATTTTTTTTAAAAACAAATACATTAAATTCTTACATTTGGTACATAAAAATGAAATCAGAATAAAATAGAGAGAGATAATTTGTTAGCCATATTTTTTTTCTTCCAGAAATTAAATTTCACTTTGCTTTTTGTTAGGAATGTATTTTTTTGTCGAATTTATAGTTGTGAATTTGTGTTGTTCGGCGTAAGTACATAACCACCTCTAGAGAATAACTTATGACTTTGGGTAATATTCTCATGATGGGTCAATCAATATAAATATTATTCTTAATATTATATCTATGTGAATGCTTGATATTTCTTTATCGATGATATGTGAGATGTGATCATCAGTCTACCAACATAAAAATCTTTATGCTTTAACTTTATCTCACTTCACAATAAAAATTCACTACGGATACTTTAAGAATAATGTTCTTATATTTAATGGGATCTCACGATTAATTCGTACTTAATATTCCATTAAACGGACTAGTTATTCTAGAGACTTTATTTTGTGTGTTTTATTTGTCAAATATGGGACATTGGGCAAATTCGGCCCAAACCAAGGCCTTGATGTGGATGATTGCTCAATATGCCCCCTTACATGTGGTATTTTACTTTTCGTAATTTATTTTGATATGTTTGACAAATGACAAGGTGGATTGAGAAACCATCTTAATGTGTGGGCAAATTTTGTTTGGATTGGGTCGGCCTTGGATTGGACAGGTGGCGAGTGGGTCGATTGAGTTGGCATGGGAAGCACCACGTGTTTGGTCCACAAATATTTTTGATCAATTTGACAACAAAAAAATTATTTGTATAAAAACGAGTGCTGGCTCATCGGCCTTTCATTTATTTTCATCTCAACTTTAACCAATTTTTGGTTCACCCGCAACAAAATAAAAATCATTCATAAAATAAAATTTATAATAAGATTTGTAATTTTATCTAAGAATAGTAATATTGGAATATATATATGATTCTTACTATAAAGAAAGGTAAAAATTAACCGTAAAAAGTTAAAATAAAGACCGATAATTTTATCAAAGGATGAAATTTTATGTTGTTAATTCCAAGTTTACGGTATATTTATCTTTAAAAGATATATGTATCAGAAAAATGGTAACATTGCAATATGTATTATTTAACACAAGTAGCGGTATGTTTTTCTTTTTCTTCATCGTAAAAGTCACTTTCAATAAATTTTATATAAAAATTATATAACAAATTATTGGATGCTTTCCGCATAAGTAATTGACATGTATTGATATCAATTACATTTCGGAAGCAGAGAGTTTTCCTTTTACAAAATTTTCAAAGAATCAAATTTTAGTAGTATCTTAATAGAATTGTTGAAAACTAATTTATTTTTTTAATACTTTGGTGTTCGTTGAATCGGTGCAATAACAAAATGACATTTCACTGTATCAATGTTTTAAAACCCTAATAGAACCACTCGGTTCAACCCAACAACCCATGAATTGGTTGTATCATTAGTCAAAATACTCATCAACCATATACTCAAACTGAAACTAGCAAACCAATTAAAAAGTGTTAACTATATGTATCAACAAGTTGGGGTTTAGATTTTTTTTTTAAAAAAACACACACATTAAATTCTTATATTTGACACATAAAAATGAAATCAAAATAAAATAAAAATTAAAAAAAGAGATTTTTTTTTTAAGGATAAAAAAAAAGATAGAATTTGTTAGGTGTATTTTTTTCTTCTAAAATAAATTTGACAGGAATGCTTTTTTTTGTCAAATTTATAGTTGGAAATTTGAGTATGGAATTTGTGTTGTTCGGCCTAAGTTTGTAACCACCTTTAGAGAATAATTTATGATATTTAAATAACACTCTAGGTAGTATCGTCATGATGGGTCAATCAAATAAATATAAATATTACTCTTAAAATTTCTTTATCGATGATTTCTGAGATGTGATCATCAGTCCACCCACATAATACTCTCTATGTTTTAACGCTATCCCACTTCACAATAAAGATTTACTACAGATACTTTAAGAATAATGTTTTTATGTTTAAGGGGGTCTCACAATTAAGTCGTACATAATATTCCATTAAACAGACTGGCTATCCTGAAGACTTTGTTTTTTTGGTCAAGCAAGAGGATTTTTTATTTTGAAATAAAACTATCAATAACAAAATGTATTATTATTATTATTATCGTTATATATTCACGAATATATATTTATTTCAAAACCATGACAGATAGTCAAATCCAATCAATATATAGATTGGCTATCTAAGCTTACTCCAACAGAGACACAATCAAATAAAATGAATTTTTCTCAAGGATCAAGATATCCTAAAACTCAATAACTCAGTGTTTACTATCTAAACTCAATAACATGACAAATGTAGCATTGAATACGGGGAAGATTGGGACTTGTTTAGAGAGAGAAGTTCTAACTTTTCTCTATCTCTCCTCTCGAGCTCTGTTTAGGGTTTCCTATTCATCTAAGTGGTGGTTTTCCCCAGCACCTCCTAGCCTGCCTTCAGCACCTCCTGGCCTGCCCCAGCACCTCCTGGTTTTCCTGTTCTCCCTTTTCACTGTTTTATGTCTAGATTTAGATCCATATCTGGTTTCTGATGGATGTTTGGAAAAGGGTTGAGGTGTTGCTGCTGATGCCTTCACAACCCTTCACTGCCATAGTTTCTCCTCCCTTGACACGGCCACCACCAGGTCCACCGCCCTTCGTTGTCACCATCCCTCCTCCACCAACAAATGTATTAGCGAAGAGAGCTCCACCAAAACCTCCATGGATTCACGACATATTTGAGCCCTCAAGGGTTACTGTTTCAAATTTGGTTAAATGTGTTTCTTGTTATGTTTTCTTGTTTTCCATGTTCTACCTGTGTTGTGTCTTTGTGTTTAACTTTAAGTATGTTGTTGTGTTGTTATATCTTTATTTTCCTTGTTTTACTTGTGTTGTTGCAATTTTTGCTGCTGTAAGTGCCTTTGCCGTGTCCCTTTTGGGTAACTTGTGCTTCCAAGATGTCAATAGTAAAGTTGCACTTTACATGTTTGTTAAATTTCCCCAAATGAGATGGATGTTGCCAAGTAAGAAAGACTGGGCAGTTTTACATGATGCTGCTTATACCAACTTGTGCAACTCCTCCTTGTTCCATTTCTCTTCCAAGCGTGTGTTCAATCTCGACACAATCGAGACCACTTATAATCGAAATGAGCTTGCAGCCGTAGCCAATTTAATTCGTAACTGGATAGATGTTAAGACTGTGGATTCTCTCATTTTCGTTGTAATGGACCGTGTGCGAAAGACTTTGCAAGCAAGGTTGTTAGTCTGCAGATGTTGGATGAGCAAAACCAGTTTGGCTGCTAATCAATCTTTGTTTATTGATGATTATCATATCTTGTTAGGCTTTATTTGTAATGGTTTTATATTATCTTCTTGGAGATGTTCCAAGCACTCTGCTCACTCTAGATGTAGCCCTTGTGGCATTTGGTTTGATTGAATGAATTTCCTTTTTACCGTCAAAAATAAAATAGAATTATAAGGCTCTCGAGGCAATCATACACACTTAAGACCTAAACAACCTTCACTATACATTGGGAAGTGTTTTAGGGTGTTACATATCTAGTATTTCATTTAGATTATTATTCAAAAAAATATATAGGGAACACATTATGTATTATGTAATATGTAATCTTACTAATGGGATAAAACTTTGATTGTTTGATGAGGTGCTCAAAATTTAGCATTTGATATTCTCTTTAAACAATTAAGTTTGTAATTTTAAAGTTAGAATGCCCCTAAAAAATTAAAGCTAAATGGTTGCTTGATAAAATCAAATAAAATAGATCAATGCTCATTTGAAATATAAGGGCAAAAAAATAAAGAACGTATGATTTGTTCTAACAAAGATCGAATGATATAGAAAGATACATTAGTGTATGGAGGACAAAGTTGGAAAAGTATTCTTGGATTGTTGTCAATGATTTATATTTGGAATTAAAAGGCAATTTGGTTGAATCCTTATTTGGAAAAAAAGTTTGTTTTGGTTTCAAATAAAATGTTTTAGATTTTATTTTTTAATTGAATATATACAATGTCTTTTAAATTTGAATATTGTTAGCTTGTATGGGTTTTATAATGTAATCTTGTTATTTTTTCGCTTTTTTGTTTCATCGCAGTGTTGTTTTTTATAATCGAAGACTTGACATTGTAACTGTTTGGGTGTTTCTTTTTTGCACACCTTGTGCGACTTGAAGCACCTTTGGTATCTATAATATTCCATTTTGACTTGTTCAAAAAAAATAATTGTTTGAGAAATATAAATTTTGGTCCTACAAGTTAAAGAATACTTTAAGACCAAAACTACAAAGTTATTTGAGGTTATTAAGTTTGAGAAAGAGATATGGTCAACAAAACAAACTTGAGTGAAAAAGAATTTATTCTAAACCAAATCTTATAGTTGTTATTGATATAGTAAATTTGGTCCTCATGAGAAACTTTTGCTCTTCCTCTCAAACGACTTTAAAAATTGGTTCATAGAGATCAAACTCAACACCCTTAAGAATCAAAGCATCAAATGTTAGAAAGAATTGACTAAAAATAAAAATTATATTCGATACAAATTATAACTTACTCTTCCTGTCTCACAAGTGACCCATTTTAAGGCTGGACAAATGGGCGGGTTCGGACGGATTCAGATCCAAAAGTTTAAACCAGTCTAACCCGCGGATGAGAGAAGAAGGTCCGTTTCCGACTGAAAATAAATTTGGATGGTACGAGTGGCGGGTTGTCGGATGCACGAATTTCAAGGGTGGGTAGGAACGGATCTTAGAAACAGAGATAAATTAACGAGATCTACCCATTTTACAGTCAACGACGCCACCAAATCACAACCGATCCAAGGTTGGTGATTCGTTGGTGTGGATTTGGAGATGTTGTTCATGGAAAGTGGTGAACATTCAATAATACATATGAAGATGAAAAATTAAGGACTCGCAAAAATAAATCTATTAAACAACAAGCAATATCCTAGAGAAAATGCAACAAAGTAGAAATCAAAGCACCATCCATTGTAAGGTTGAACAGAGGCGTGAAATATGTAAGGCTAGAGTACAAGACAAAGTTATTTTACTAAAGAAAGAAGAAGGCAATAATTTTAATAATTTGATTTTCAATGAAAGAGAATTAGTATCACTTTACTTTTGATTTATATTTGTGTTTTCGATAACAATACTAGTAATAAATAATGAATATAAAAAACTTCATTAAAGAGTGTGCGTCTAGAGATGGTGACAAGTTGCTTCTAGCCAGTGTAAGTCTATGGCTGCAGATAGACCATTTTCGGTCGGTTGCGGTTATCAATGGTTCATTTTCCAAGACTCGAACCAGACCGTTATAAGCCACTCTAAATTGCAAAGTTTCACCCGGGGAAACCCAAACACCTGTATGGATCCACCCGACTATCAATAATTGCACGTGATTTTGCCGAATTGGGTCGGACCGCATGTTGGTGTCCACCCCTAACTCATTTGCATAAAAAATTTATAAAATGGATGATCTTTTTGAATTTTCAGGGAAATATTATGTAATATTTTAAGATTGTTTTTGTTGAGTGGAACGTTTTTACGGTTGTTGCATCACTTACATCTTACCTTTTGCACAAAGTTTTTTAATAATATTTTTTTAGGACAAATAACCTACTTTTTTTTTACGATAAATAACCAACTTATTGAAACAATCATTAACAATGGCCTATTTTTATTCTTAGAAAATAGAAAAGTATATTTAATGGCAGATATATTATTATTAATTATTCTACCAAAAAATAGTATTATTAATTAAAAAGAACATAAACTATTATTAAAGAAAACTACCTATTAAAAACCATAGCTAAATCTTAACAAAAAAAAAAAACCATAGCTAAATCAAACACCAATAAGCTATTTTTATTCTTATCTATAGAAAGTTTATCTAATGGCTACAAATATAAGAGAAAGTGTATAGATGAAGGATAACAACAAACATGGACCTGAAATCCCTCGGGTAAAGATTTCGATCCGGTCTATCTCAACCAGATGATTTAAATTTTTAAACCAATTTTTGTTGGTCTATATGGCTAGATGGTTCCCAATCTACAGGGGGGTGAATAGCTTTTTAAAAAGTTCCTGGAGATTTGATAAAATTGGATTTTAATAAAATTGACTATTTGAAATTTTCTTGAACAATCACAATCAATGAATCAACAAAAAGCAAATATATGTAGAATAAGATTTTATTTTAGAATTGAGAGATTCACGATACAAATCTTTTTGCACAATCAATTATTAACAATCCTTGAACAAGGTACAAAACAATACATAATTTCAAACCAAACATCTGAACAAGAATAATGTGCTATCAATTCAAAAGTACAATGCAAGTGTAATCGAAGAATTGAATAGACTTTGCAATCAATTGATCTAAGCAAATTGTATGAAACCTAACTCAATGAATTAGGTCAATTTTCAATGAAAAAACTACTTAGATCAATACTAGCAATTAACCTATCAATTATTCAATTAATCACAAGCAATATTAAAAAGTAAAAGGATAGGGAAAGAGAGAGAGAGAGAGAGAGAACACCGGAGTTTATAGTAGTTCACCCTTTTTCGTCCTCGCTAAGGGCTACGTCTACTCTACTTGATGAAGTACGCCTTCACCAAGTTCATCCACTATGTAACAAATGTTGATTACAATGTTTACAAGTACCCCTAATTCTTCAACTCTTATGTAAAACAAACTCCCCCAAACTTCAAGTACCCCTTGAATTTGGTGCTCCTTGAATTACCCGTGCACTCCTTCGATCTCTTCACTCGAGTCTTCAATGCTACGTCCGGTAAACAAACCCCCTTCGACTTCAAGAACGGTTAGAAAGACTCCCAAGTCCTTTGGAGGTGGAATGAGATTATTCACTTCCTTTGAAGCCTTGATTAAGCCCAATCATTCTTCTTGAGAGAACCAACTTACAATCCCTACTAGCACCCTAGAGAATCTACACACTCAAAGACAAAATGATTCTAAGAAAAAGCGTTTAATCTTGAAGAATGTATGAGCAATGAGTTTTTGAGACCTAGAGAGAATAGATGCAAATGATTCAATACTTTGCGTGTTATGAGGTAGTGAGTATATATAAAAAAGATTTTGACCAAAAACAACATTTTGAATTGATTCAATTAATGTCTGAATCGATTCAGACAGTTAAAAGACAAGGTAGATGAGTTTATGAAGATTGAATAGATTTAGACAGGATTTGAATAGATTCAAAAATCTCAGGGTGAAGATTGATACGCATCAGACATAATTTGAATAGATTCAAAAATCCACAGATGAAGATTGAATCGATTCAAATCAATTTGAATCTATTCAACCAGAGTCAGAGAAGAATTTGAATCGATTCAAATTAATTTGAATATATTCACTGTGATAATAGTCATAAAAATTTGAATAGATTCAAACAAAGTCAGAGAGGTGATTGAATAGATTCAAAATAATTTGAATCTATTCACTGAGTAGCTAGCCATGAAAATTTGAATAGATTTAATCAAAGTCAGAGAGGTTTATGAATCAATTCAAATTAATTTGAATCGATTCAATCATCACAAAGAAGGATACTAACACACAAAAATGAAGTTTGCTAAACAAGACACCGCACAAGACATCAAGGGAATACAAGAACAATGAGACAGGGTTTGACTCGATTCAAAAGGAGTGACACAAGGAAAATGGACAAAAGGAATGCTAGATATAAAACAATGAATCATGAATCGAATCAAGCAATTCATGACAACACACGAGACATCAAAGATTCACATGACACTATGAGACATGACACACAAGACAACAAAGAATCACATGACACTATGAGACATGATTTGCTAGGGTGCTTTAACAAGTTTCTAAGTTAAAGCTAATCAACACAAAAGAACATCATCAAATAAACCTAGCCATCTTAGACATCATCAAAACATAAACTAAGGCAATAAGCAATATCATCTTCAATTTTATGCAGTAAAATGATATAGACTGTTGATTCAATATCGAACAGTCCATATATTTTAGGTTAAATACATTCTACGATCATTTAAGTTAGACATTTATAACAAATTAGTCTTTAAATTTTTTTGTTATCAATTAGTCATTGAAGTTTTTGTTGTTTTTACATGTTTATCATTTAAGTCATACGATATTTGCACTCACTACCAAAAAAATAAGATATTTACACTATCCCCCATTTTTTCAGTCAACTTCGTTAAAAAGTGATTATGAATCATTTAACATCGAGGTGGTAGGTTCAAAAGTGTTTATGACATCAAACATGATCATTTATGCACATTTTCTTGTTTTTGATTCAAGACTAATTTTTACAAATAATTTTTTCATCAACAATAATATAAATCAACTAATCGATCAATTTTTTTAAAATTAAGACTAAATAACATACATATGAAACCTTACTTTAAGAGCGGTGAATTTTGACATAACAACTTAACATTAAACGTTCACAATTTTTAACTGAGTATTTAGAAAATATGATAATGGTGTGAATGTTTTATTACTTAAACTATCAGTTTGTAAAAAAAAAAAAACTTAAATACTAACTTGTTATAATCATATAACTTAAATGACCACAAACAATATTTTACTTATATCTCACAAAGTCATGTTGTAATTACTCGAAGTCCAATCCGCAAAAGTGGATTTATGGTCGAACAAAACATAGAAAAGACAAAGTAGTAATAAGATACCAATTATTAACTAACCTTATTTTACTTGTTCAACGATGATATTTGAAAACCTTATTTTATTATTTGAAACAAAGTGTTTGTTTCATGGATTGCAAATTTATTCTCAGGAATGTGACATTGGGAATCCTAGGTTCCTATGTTTGTTTCAAATTATTATAAATTATGCTTGGGTATATTTTATTCCTAGGCATAAAATTTACACATGACTTTTTCATTTGTTATTCCCATGTTAAAATAGGGGAATCTTTTATTCCCATGGGAATAAGTGGTAACCACCCATAACTTCCAACTATCACACTATTTTAACTCTTTTATTTTTTTGTTTTAAATTATAAATTAAATATATTTAAAAACATTCTTGGGAAACTAAATTAATTAACAAACACTTTAATATGATTGAAATTCCTAGGAATAATGTTCCAGATAATGTTATTCCCAAGATTGTAAATTTAATCCTTGAAACAAACACACCCTAAGTGATTAAATTTAAATGGTTGATGAGTTTTTACTGAATTACGAATTATTATAGGGAATTTGAGTTCGATTTTTGAACTCTGGTTTACAAGGACACCATTTCCCAAGAACTAGAGAGCTAACAGAGAAAACAAAACAATAATTTTTGTACAACTTTAAATTTTATATATCTATTCAACATCTTATTTTATCGGAGTAATAGTCATTTTAGTCATTGAATATGTAACAAGTAATTATGATAGTCTTCAATGTATCGAAATTTCAAAATAGTCTATGATTAAAATAGTCCTTGACGCTAAAATGATCTCTCAATGCTGACATTAACTCTTTTTATATAGGGATTGATATGACATCAAGTAGGTATTTTTTTTGAACAAGCCAAAATGGAATTATATTAACACGAGTGATTCATCTCGCACAAGGCGTGCAAAAGAGAATCACCCAAAGAAATTACAAGGTCAATTCGCTGGTGTATTAACAACAAACACCGCAAGAAAAAGCATAATAACAAGAAGATTAAAGCATAAAACCTATACAAGACAAAGGGTGCAACCACCGGTCGTGATAGCTAAAAACAAAAACATGCATATTTGCCTTTAACCACTAGAAAGATAGCAACTTCACTCCATCTGCGATGGTGCGGACTTGCGAAGCCTTATTGTTGAAAACACGATTATTCCTCTCCTTCAAAATTACCCAAACACAAGCTAGCCAAATTAACCAAATGTACGGATGTGTAAACTGCGGTAACCCATCCAACTGTCCGAACTAAAGAAGATGAACCCGACTCCTAGCATGAGCGACGAAAGATAAACCTAACCACTGCAGGATGAAAGACCACACGCTGCCAAAAGTATCGCAACTGAAGAGAAGGTTATCCGCGGTCTCCAGCTCGCCACAAGCACCCATGCACATAGTATCATCCGTGTGAAGGACTCGATGCCTCGCTAAATTATCTTTTGTCGGTAGTCGTTCATGAAAAAGTCTCCAAGCAAACAATGATACTTTCAACGGGACATGCTTATGCCACACAGTGTCAAACACACCCTTATCAAAATGCGCTTCTACCATTGTAATCGTTAATAAGATCAAGAAGCCACCTCCACCTGTCATGATAATGAGTCTGCAAAACAATATTACGCAGCAAAACAGGACACTCCGTAACACTCTCCTCCTCCCAAGCAAGGAGGCGCCTCAAGTAGGTATTTATAAAGACCAATATGACAATAAATAATTGAGGGACTAATATGAAAATATTAACGAAATATTTTAATGTTAGTGATTATTTTGACTAATGAAGTGGATAATCAGAGACTATTTTAAAAATTCGATACATTGATGGACTATTATGACTACTCGTTACCATTCAAGAACCAAAATGACTATTATCTTATATTTTATCTCTATCTTTTTTCCCATCACACCTCAAGAAAATTCTTCTTCACACCTTTCGGTCAATATTATATGCAAGAATCTATATTTTAGATTCATTCAATTAATGATGTATATTATATACCACATACATCATCTTTGTATATCTAAATGTTAAACAGTGTTGCAAGCAACCCTGATTAATCCTAATCCCACCCTTTTTTTAGGGTTTTGAAAAATATTTATGAAAAAATCCCTCCAAAGATTCGAACCCATGCCATGTTGGTTGCTTCACAACATTTTAACCACCAAGCCACTTAATGTTTTTCTAATATCATTTGGCTTCCACTACATGATATCCAACGTTAAACTCCCTTTTCAAAAAACCAATTAATTCCTCTTCCTTTTTTTCCAAACGGTTTCGAACCCTTTTTTCTCCTTTCTCCTTCGCAATCTATCCTTTCTCCTTCGCAATCTAAAATCAAAAGTTTGCGGTTTTCATCCATTTCTTCCCCTTTTTCCTACGACATGTCTTGAAAAATGAAAATGTAGGTGACCTTATAGGCTTCTATGGTTGAATCACTTGATATGTTTCTTATACTAACTTTATACAATAACTTTTTTCCTTTGATGTGTATTTTGAACTATTTAATTAGCTCATCGTTTAAATTTTGCTCATTGTTTAGATTTTGTATGACTAGTTCCAACTTCGGTACATTTTGCTCATTGTAGTCTTTATTGAAATATTATACATAATACTTTTAAATATGTCGACAACTAGTAATATAGTCAACCTGATGCTTATATATGAAAATCGAAACAAACCCGTGCATCACACGGGTCACGGTCTAGTTTAATGAATGAATATTAAATGTTGATGTTTGCTTATAATAGTAACCCGAGTGTGTATCTCATTATCTATCTATCACATAAATACACAATTTCAAAGATAAAATTTTCATTTTAAATTTCTTATCAAGTGGAATAATAACACTTATAACATTTTCCATATTTTTTTACTTGTGTAGACCAAACATTATTCTTTTTGGCAAAGAAAAAACAGTTTCACATTCAACACCTAACTTACCACGTTATTAAGCAGTAACTCAAACTGCATCACATTTTAACGCATTACACCACCCACTAGACACATTTACACATTCACGTTACACATACATCACACATGCCAAATGTATGTACTTCTTTCCTCTTCACATTTGTGTTTGTCTTCTTTCTAACTCCATCTCTTCCCCGATAAACACTCTCCTACTTTCTCTTCTCTCTCTCTCCTCTCTCTCTCTCTCTCTCTCTCTCTCTCTCTCTCTCTCTCTCTCTCTACCTCAAGCACAATCTTAATCATAGATTACCGCAAACCCATTTCACAAATCACGCTTATAGATCCAAATTCCATATCTTTTTCATCATTCATTCTTCAATTCTCATTTGGGTCATTCATATTCTAAACATCATTAACATCCACAAACAAAAAAAACATTATTAACATCCATATAAACCACTCTTATAGATCCAAATTTCACTTCTTTTTCATCATTCCTTCTTCAATTCTCAATTGGGTCATTCAAATTCATACAAAAACAGTAAAAAAATAACATCATCGTATCAAGAAAAACATCATCGTACGAAGAAAAACACACTTGATCAATTGCTTTTTCAATCCAGAAGACACAATTTTTACAACATTTCCGAATTTTTCGATCGAAATTCTCATTACCCATGTCTCGATTCATCTCAAGATGCAAAAAAATGAAGGAAATGACTTCATTTCATGGGACCCACATGGAATTTGGTTCAGGTAACCGTCGAACCGGGTTCACTTTACTAAACCGGTTCAACCGGGTTCAGGCGATTTCAACTCATCTGAATCACATCATAGTCGCCGGAGGTGGTAAACAATGCCGGCGGGTGGCGGTGGTCGGAGTTCAAGAAAGGTACAAGTGGGGCCGTGGTGGGTCGGATGGTGATATGCATAATCCGACCCGGAAAATTCGGGCTGAGGCTAATTGTCCAAGGTGTTCCAAAGATATGAATTTGTTTTTCTCTAATCGTCATATGCAAAGTAATGGTGATTCCGGCGGCGGTAACGGCGAAAATTTAGGTTCTAATGGTGATGGAGGAGATGGTGGTTATCAAGCAGTGAATTTATGTCCAAATTGTAAAACAGCGTATCATTTTCGACCGTATAATACATCACCATTACAAGGTACATTTGTTGAAATTGGTAGAGTGAGTAATAGTAATGGTGGTAATAGTAAAACTCAATTATCTAGAAGGTTTAAAAATGGTATTGGAAAAGACAGTAATAGTATTAAGAGTGGTCATCATGGAGGTGAGGATTTAGGTCTAAATGGTAGTGCTAGTAATTGGCTTGAAGTGTCAATGTGGGAAACTTTGAGAAATTACAATGGTGGTGGTGGAAATAGTGGTAGTGGTGGTGGTGGTGGTAATAATGGGGAGCCGCCAGAGACATGGCCACTGCCGGTAGGTGGTGGTAATGGGAATGGTTTGGCTGTGCATACTCCTCCAGGTCCTCCTTTTGCACCTGGGGTTAATGTTGTAAGGGCTAGGGGGCCGCAGGAGGGTGGTCTGGGTGGTGGTGGTAATGGTGAGAAGAATGCATGGGGAGGGTCTAATTTGGGGAAGGATTTGCCTTCACCAAAGGAGATTTGTAAAGGTCTTGATAAGTTTGTTATTGGACAAGGTAGAGCCAAAAAGGTATGTTGTTCTTCCCAAATCTATGTACTATTATCAATATAGGCGGAAATACGGGCATGCGTGCTATTGCGTGCCCGTCTGTCTGTGTTTGCTATTGCGCTTTGTTGTGTATATATTCTATCGTAGGATTGTAGGATATTCGTTTTAATATAATTTGCTTCTTTCAGTTTCATAATATCGATGTTATTTGAACTTATCTACATTTTAGTTTCAATCATCACGTTGTAAGTTTTATTTATACATTTGGAAGGAATTGTGTCGTTAAGGAAAATCTGTATAGAAGAAGGTTCGATCATATTTATCTATTTACTGTTTTCAAGACATATTGCAAATGCATTTTCTAACTTATTGCCTTTGATTGTACCTCATTAATTAATGGTTTATTTTTCTGTTGAAGGTGCTTTCTGTAGCTGTTTATAATCACTATAAAAGAATATACCATGCCACTTTACCGAAAGGGTTAGTTCTTTTACTTTCCCTTTCATTTTCTTTATTCGCGCTCCTCAGTTGAATTTCAACCGATGCTTCTGATTACATGTCTGAAAATTTACCAAATATATACTTTTAGTTTGTTCTTTTGCATTATCTTTTTTATGTGATTAAAATGGTGGATTTCAATACTAGGTCGGGTGCAGATTCAGGAATTTCAGGTATATTAGATGACGACGAAAATGTTGAGCTAGAAAAGAGTAACGTTCTTTTAATGGGTCCAACAGGATCAGGTATAACATTCACTACAACTAGTTTTTTTCCTTTTTTTTTCGTTTTCTCTTATAAAACAATAATAACATGATGCACCGTTCATATCAGTATCCGAAAGTACAATGTGTTGGCTAATCTAATCTAACTTTCATCATATAGGAAAGACACTACTTGCAAAAACACTAGCTCGTTTTGTGAATGTTCCGTTTGTCATTGCCGATGCTACAACCTTAACACAGGCAAGTATGCATTTATTATGAGATAATATTAGAAATTCGCAAACCAATTGTTCAGCATAAATAAGTTAAAAAATAGCTATTCAAAATTTTACTTATTTGAGTGATAAGTTCATATTTGGTATTGTAGCATAAATTATTAGGCTGAGTTGGTTTTCATATTTGCTATAAATTTTTACGTTAAATGAGTACCCTGAGTTGCTTTCAATTTTGTTGTGTTAACTTGAAAGATGAAATGTTCTGATTTTCAGGCCGGTTATGTTGGAGAAGATGTCGAATCAATACTATATAAACTACTTGCGGTACGTGTATTGTTCAGCAGGGTTATGGTGTTTGAATAAATTATCAATTCTTTCAATGTTCACTGTCCAGCATCCCAATGTTGTCGATTGTGGATCGCAATAAATAGCGGCTTGTTCAAATTCTGCTACTCTCGAGCACTAGCTATAGCGCCGCAATAGCTGAATAGCACCAGCCTAAATGGCATATCGTAGAACAATAGTGATTTCTCCAAATATCGCTATGCTACAGTGCCACTAAGCCGCTATTCGACATAGTGCCGTATCCTAGAAATTTTGTCATAATTTTTGTTTGATGTGTATTTATTTTTTTGTCTAACAGCAGATCTACTTTGCAAAATTTGTTCTTTCATCTCATTGTTTGTAATTGCACCTTCCTTCTCATTGCTACAACGATTACTTTTTCCGTATAGGCAGCAGATTACAATGTTGCAGCAGCTCAGCAAGGAATAATTTACATTGACGAAGTTGACAAGATAACTAAGAAGGTTATTTGTCTAAAATAATTGAATTTAGTTCAAATTTTCTCATCCACAATAGATTTTAAATGTTATGATATATATTTTTACAGGCTGAGAGCTTAAATATCAGCCGAGATGTTTCTGGTGAGGGTGTTCAGCAGGCATTATTAAAAATGCTCGAAGGAACTGTAAGTAGAGCGATTCCAGATTGCTGTTGTTGCTAATTGGTTTATAATCTCTTTTTTTAATGAATTCTGTTAAGGGAAGTATTATTTTACTTTACAATTTTGCATTAGCAGCGCTTGTATCATGACATTGTGAAGATACATCATGTGTACCATAACTAGAATAATGAAGCAATTTGTTCACATAGGTTCTCATAATAATTGCATCTTGAGTTTCTATTACATAATACGAGTAAGGATGTTTTAATTGGTGATTTACTGATAACAAATATTGTTGATGCATTATGGTAATTTCAGTTAGGTTAAGAAAATACAGAATAAGTATATTATTTTGCTTGGTGGGTTCTGAATTTTGAGATTCGAAGGACAAAACAAACACTTTAGTGTATGTTTGGTTTCACATTTGGAGGAGGCAAATTTGTTTCAAGAGGTGTATAATTTCAGTAAAATTGATTATAACTTGAAGCTAGAATTTGGAGCTTTTGATCTGCAATTGATTTTTAGTCTTGAATTTATTGTTTACCCCTTTTTTTTTACGTGAATGTATCTAATCATAAACGACTTTACATGTACTGAATGTTTTTGAAGCACTAAATTCGTAAATGCCATTCTTACGGAATCCTAAACACAATGATTTTTTATTGTCTAGATAGTAAATGTTCCAGAGAAAGGAGCCAGGAAAAATCCACGGGGTGATAACATTCAGGTATGCTGTTTTGGAACAAATATCATCTCTTCGCTCGGTATTGTTTAGATATCTATATGATTAGACAAATTTTCTCATCTTTTTTCTGTTTGCATTTTCTTGAATCCTGATACATTTGTCCGGTAATGCATTTCTATTGTTACGGTTAATGAATCAATTTTTTTTTCTTCCTGCAATTGGATAGAATAAAAATATGAGGACAGTGAAGTCACCTAATTGTTTAACGAACACTGATATATACGCTTGCATAAAAACTCTAGTCTAATAACACATAAGTTGTTAATATTTTGAATAATTTTCTATTCATCTTCTATATATTATGCAGATAGACACAAAGAACATTCTTTTCATATGTGGTGGAGCATTTATTGATCTTGAAAAAACCATTTCAGAGAGGTAATCTTTATGCCTTGGTCTTGAAAAATATTTCTTTCACTGATAATAAATGTTTTACACTTGTATTGGTTTGTGCGGAATATTTGTTAACTTGAATTATCAATCAAATAAACCAGACGGCAAGATTCTTCTATTGGTTTTGGAGCACCAGTTCGTGCCAACATTAGAAGCAGTAGAATAATCGATTCTGCAGTAGCATCATCTTTACTTGAATCAGTGAGAAATTCTCTTTTATTAGCTGAAATTTTATTCACTCTTTTTGTTTTAATCATTATAGATCAAAATAGATAGATAGATATAAAAGTATATGCATAGTTTAAGAAATTGAAACTAATAAGCAATGTTCTCAAGATACTGCAGTGCTGTGTGCCTTACCAAATCCTCCAAGACCATAAAAGAACATAGATGCAGCACTGGCACACCGGCACAGCACCGACACATAGTTAAAATCAAATATTCTATTTTTTCATAGATGTAGTGGATTGCTATATCTGACAAAATTCCAAATGAGTATAAAACGCTGTGTTAATAATAGTTAAAATCAAATATTCTATTTTTTCATAGATGTAGTGGATTGCTATATCTGACAAATTCCAAATGAGTATAAAATGCTGTGTTAATAATTTTCAGGTGGAAAGTTCCGATCTTATTGCATATGGTCTCATACCAGAGTTTATTGGACGATTCCCCATCTTAGTTAGCTTGTCAGCCTTAACCGAAGAGCAACTTATGCAGGTAATCCCTCATTGTTTATATTGCTTTTGATCTTATCATATCTCTTCCTAATTATCAGTGTTCCAAGGATTAACAAAATATGATTATTTGTCACATGTCTGCGATTGGTTACGAACGGTTGCATTAGTTAGTTGGTTGCGATTGTACACATGTTAATACTAACCAAATCTATATAAATACAAGTTTAATAACTGGAATCACACTATGAAAATCATTTTCATCAGAAAGAATATTAGAACTCTTTCTTTTTAAATCTCTAGAACTTTATAATGTGGAATACTTGATTTTGGCCTTCTTGAGGAAGATTTATAGTTATTGCTTATTGTAGATTTTGATTTGGAGTAAATATATGACAATGAAAATATTTTTTGGCTTGCAGGTCCTCACAGAACCAAAACATGCTCTCGGTAAACAGTACAAGAAATTAGTCGGCATGAATGAGGTAAGTATCTCCGTTTGTGTGTGTTGGTGCACGCACATATTCAATTAGTCTGAAACTTTAATCGTGCTCTTCAGGTAAAGCTACACTTCACAGAGAAAGCTCTGAGAATGATAGCGAAGAAAGCAATGGCCAAAAATACTGGTGCCAGGGGTTTAAGAGCCTTAATAGAAAACATTTTAACCGATGCCATGTATGAGGTATTGATCTGACTATCTTCGATTATAAAAAACTGTTATCAATCTCTGCAGTTTTGATATTAATTACACGCAATGCTTATGTGTGCATCAGATTCCCGATATTAAGACAGGAAGCGACCGCATTGACGCCGTAGTTGTTGATGAAGAATCAGTAGGATCACTAACAGCTCCTGGATGCGGAGGAAAAATTCTTCGCGGAGATGGTGCTTTGGAGCAGTACCTAGCTAAAATAAAGGATTCAGAGGTACAATCTTTCATAAAGGCTAATTGAGTGGTTTTTTCTTTTGGGGATGATTATTATAAAAGGCCTATCCTCAATGAGGGTTGACAGAAGTGATTAAGGATCCGAGGATTTACTCTCACCTTTCACACGAGTATCCATGATATCCATGTAGCAACACGAGTGTCCCCTGATAATCTCAGTTGCTAAATGGATACACGAGTTGGATACGTGGATCCATGTAGTAACACAAGAATACCCCGACAATCTAAGGAGAGGACTATAATTGAGTAATATTGTTTTTGGTGTGTGCTTCTGCAAAGTAAAAATCGGAAGAAACTTTTGTTACCATCACATTTATATTAATCAGACATGTTAAGTGTATTTCTGAACATCATATTTTGTCTAGAAGTATACTTCGATTTTTTAGACTCAACTAGTTGTGTACTTCTGAACAAAATTTGCAACTTTCGCTGACGTGTACATCTGAATTCATGTTGGGATTGAGAAAATTCCTCCTTAAACATCACATATTCGCAGCCCTAGTATGCCATCGGCACCTTGCCCTGTTGCATGATTTGGTGCCTCCCCTACCTACCACTTTTATTGAGAGAAAAAAAGAAAAGAAAAGAATGGCCATCATTTTCTATATGTGTTGCCGACTCTGAAATTTATGTAAACGGTGCTAAAAAAAGTGAGTCCATCTCGATGAATGAGATCATCGTTTCATCGTGAATTTCATCGTGAAGTGCGTTTGACAGAATGTATTGCTAGCATTTCGATTTCCGACATTTACAATAGTTCTAGGCTAATGAGGTTGTAGTGTTAATTGATAATTTTTATTTTTGACCATATTTTTTTTTAATCTTTTGCAGGATGTAGTAGCTGAATCAGAGTTACAGGATAGGGATTCAGATACCTCATCAAGAGCCATGAGCATGTAACATTATAGTTACCATATTCAGTGTATAATTTTTCATTGTCATTTGTTATTTGTAAAAATGACATTAAAAGAAAATTTGATGTAATTATCCCCTTGTATAACAGAATAGCTACTGGTCTCAGTTCTTACTGAATAGGAAGGAAATAAAAAGAAAAAAGATAAGTGTAGTGTAGCATTGCTAATTTAGGCAGCACATTATACATATTTCCATTTGTTTTTGAGGAATCCTAAATGTAATCATTTTTTATCTGAAGTTAATGGTTATACTCATTCTTCTCTCCCTTGGATTTGTGTCCGTACATATCTTTCTTTAAACAATCTAGCAAATATATATTGCTAATGAAATAACAATTTAAAATGATAATAAATAATAAATTAATTATATTAAATTAATAAATACTAGTAACATCATTTTCTTGGCTTATATTTACAACAAAACAATAAAATCTTTCTTCCATCAGATGATGTTAACAATATGGTTGGATTGACATCTAAATTGTTGTTTATTTACTTATATTAACTACATTTATTTGAATAATTTGATCACATTTAGGTTTGTCTTGTCAGAATTGTGCTCTCTTTTTGGGTGTGAACCGAGTATTCCTTTACGTGCGGCTGCAGAAATTAATCTCTAGAGTCGGGTCACCGCAATGAGTAGCAAATTTCTCCCTCAAGAGATATAACATTATTGCATTCTTAGGAAAGAATTGTAACAAAAAAAAGGGTCTATCAAGCAGGAGGGGAAGATTAACCAAGATTGAAAATTCTTGAATTGCATAGTAGTTGTTATGATTTAGAATTATTTAGATAAAAGTTTGTTTGAGCATATATCAATGAAAAGAAATTTAATAGACTGATTTTGAAGGAGAAAAAAAAAACAAAAATATTTTCAGATTCTAAACATATTTAATCCCTTTTTTTGGCATCAAATGATATGACATAGAGCAACTCCACCAGATAATTCAAATGAAATACTAGCATAATATATCCATAATCTAATGAAAATGAAAGCTTAAAGGTGCATCCCTACAACAATTATATAGCCATAGTGTGTGATAATCACTTCATGAAATTCTACATAGCATAATTACTAATTAAGCCACAAGAGTTACAAGGCTTTATTCTTTTTTCAAACTATAGTGCTTCTTCACAGGTTCAGTTACATCCCATGTAATGTTCATTCCTTTAGGAAAAACAACTAAATCACCACCTCCAATTTCAAAAGATCCAATTGACTCTTCAACAGTAACATTCACTTTTCCTTCAAGTATATACATCGTTTCTTCTTCTTCAAAGGACCATGGAATTTTTAATGGACCACCTTCCCACCTGTTGAATGTTCAGATTCTTGTGTCAAAGTAACTTAAGATATAATGAAATATGAAAAGATGGCGTAGGAACATAGCACAAAAAGAAAGCAAAACTACGACAGTAAGATTATATGACATAATTAAGATAGTTTAACAACTATACACTGACAGTGAAAACGAGATGAAATATGATCGGATGTCAGCCTCAAATGTATTTATGGTTACTTAGCATGTGCAAGCGCATATTTCTTTAGGTTCGATTAGACCCACCAAATTCTCTAAACTAGATGCAGTAGGGTAGCCGTGAATATAATACTTTGGAGTTCCTTGATATGGATTGCACATCCACTATCAAGCATATCATTCAATGATAGTTTAAAGAACAATAGTTTCATAACTTCAATTTGCTCACAAGAGAAAAGATGAAATGATTTAGAGTTTTGGTTGTTGTAGAGTTTAGGATCATTCTTGCATCATATAGTTGTCTTTTTATTGAGCAATATGCATCATTTGATGAGAAGATACAACTATTGACAAAGTGTACATTCTTTCCTGAGTTAATTCAAATGAAAATATGTATTCATTCGTAAACAAACACAACTATTCGCAAAAAAACGGACCCTATTAATTTGAATCTCCCATCCACGATGAGATGCAAATTAATAGGGTCCTTTAACTCAGTAGCATACTGTCAATTGCCATGACTTGACTTATGAGCTGAGCTAAAATGGATTTGGAATCTCTGCAATCACGCAATTCTGAATCTTAGCAATTAGATGATGATTGAACAGTTCGTAGTCCGTGATATGTTTTAAAGTTGATTTGGTGAAGTCGGAATATGAGCAGTATTATCTTCATCCAATGGTCAAGATCTCTTGATTGCGTGATTGCAGGGAACCTAGTCAGTGATATAAAAGGAGAAAAAGAAAAAAAAAGAAAACTCTGCATTTTGTTTAAGGGCCAGTTCCACATTGCATCATTGAGCATCAACTTTAAAAATCAATATTAATTCTATGGTCAACAAATTCCTTTTTCATAAAAATAACCAAAACAAAATGAATTTCAAAGGGCAGTCCGGTGCACTAACGCTCCCACATACACAAGGTTGGGAAGGGGTCCCACCAATTTGTGTATTGTACGCAGTCTTACCCTGTTTTTTACCAAAATAAATTTCAAGTAGTAGAAAAATATTTGTATATATGTCAAGAAACTAAAATCCTTTTTCCTGAAAGCTTTTATTATGCTACTGTCTCAGACACATCTATTCCTCTTCAGATTTCTAGAGATGAAACAATCTTATCTATGTTTTCACTTTGTTTCGCCAACACATTCAATATAAGTCCAAAATGCATTAAAATATCATCATCTAAACAGTTGATCCTAATTAAGATTAATCTTATCATCTCTATAAATAAAGATTTAAATACGTTCCGTAAAAGACTTAAAACGTTATGAACATAACAAAACAAAGGATGTTAATATCGCAAACTTTCACAATGTGAATATGTAGTGTTTTACCGTATGTTTGGATTCTAGAAAAACTACAAACGTACATTTGAATCCAAAGTATAGAGTACCTTTGTAAAAAGCACACGTTTGCAGAAATCCAAACATGCACATCGACTATAAAGGTGTTTCTCTTTTGTAGTTGCCTGTATTTATCTAATAAAGATACGGAAAATAGACCAGAAAGTCACTAGAGGCAAAATGTAGGAAATAAAACTTCATTGATCCCAATGCAGCACAAAATGAAGTTAAAAGTTAAAACACCAGGGATGCAATTTCCCGTCCTCGCTACTAAATAACTCCATGTTTTTAGAAGTGTGCATCTAGACGACACAAATTGTCTAAAAGCATGCGTCTGAACAAATGTTTTAATATTTGGATTGAAGATCGAATCGGCGAGACCTCGCGGTCAAGGTTCAATTAGTGTTGGAGTGGAGAAATTAGCCTCCAAACACTAGCTTTTCAAGGAATCAAACAATAACCTAAAGAGGTTAAACAGAAAAACTTACCAACCATCTAAATTACAAAATAAATTTACAAACACCCTCACAAGCACCCCCAGAAAACATGCTATTACCACCCCCCCACTACATATACGAGTATAAAACACAAGAATGATCAAGACCCAAAATTTATTATGCACAAAATCTTAAAAGTTTAAAAGAAACACATAACTAGGATCAATAAAAAACACAAATAAAAACCAAAATGATAATAATTGTTAAGAAAAAATTGCTATTACTACCCCCCCACAACAAATATAAGCCTAAAACACAAAAAATGATCAAGACCCAAAATTTGTCATCTCAAAAAGCTTAAAACTTTAAAAGAAACACATCAATGACAACACTAAAAAACCAAATAAAAGCAAAAATTACAATATCTGTAAAGAATAAAAATGCTATTATAACCCCCAGAACAAATATGAGTGTAAAACACAAAAATGATCAAAACCCAAAATTTATCATGCAAAAAAAGCTTGAAACTTTAAAACAAACACATCAATGGAAGCACTAAAAAAAAGCAAAAAATGATAAAAATTGAAAAGATAAATGAAGAGAACGAAAGTTACTTGGGCCAAGTTGAAACACCAAGCTCAATGAGTTTGGATTTTGATGGATTCTTCTCTATCTTGACTCCAAATACTTCATAGGTTGTCATGGAAGTTTCCTTTGGCATGAGAATCAGAAACAAGATGGAGAGAATGAGAGGAATGAAAATGATGAGTGATAAACGTTGCACAAAAGGTTTCATTGCTTTACCAAATTGTTGTTTATTTTTTCAACTAAGGTTCTAATTATTAGAGAAAATTTCCACTTTATGGACTAAGAAAAAAAGTAACGTTAATATAAAAGGGATTTACTTTTCCCACCCTATGCCTTTTCTCGCGCGCCATATTTTTTTCTTCTAATTTTACCTCTGATTCGGATTATGTTTTCCGAAATAAATTGTTAGAATTTTGCAGATTAATCCGGATAATAAAATCCGAAAAAGTCTTTTACCAAAATTTTAAGCTTTGAAATTCGTAAAATAAATGCAAATAAACATAAACCAGAAATAAAAAGACAAAAAAATAAAAACAACTCATTTTATTAACATATGAACAATACATTACAATAATGTTGAAGCTTTTTAAGCTTATTACATAAGAACCTAAATCTATTTCTAATCTCCTAAGAGCCTAATTCTAATCTCCTAATATCCTAACCACTAGTATATGATAGGACATACCAGTAGTTTCCCTGTTGGAGGGCAACCAGTGGAGGAGGGAAGAGGAGGGCGGGAAGAAGAAAACAATGCCCCTGAGGGAGGTAAGGGGTGCTCAAACTTACGCCCAGACAGGTCAAGCTAAGAACCACACTGACCCACATGACTCCCAGATGAACCGTACTTCTTTGTAGTGCGGTTCCATCCTAATTGACCGTTCATACAAACCCTGAAAGTTTTCAACGAGGCCCTTATCCGTGAAAGGCCAACGATGAAAAACCATGGTTGTAGAAGGAAGAAGAAGAGGAAAAGAGGGTGGGAGAGGATGGTGTGAGAAATGGTGGGGTTTGGAAGGTTATTTATAGAGAGGGTGGGTCAAAAAACGGTTGGGAAGTCATAAATGCAGTCAAAAAACGTGGTAAAACACATTTTTTTGACTTGACCACCGACAAAACATGTGGTGCAAACCACCGACCATGACACTGATGCAGTCTCGAAAATACAATCCAGAATGCACCTGTTTATTCCAGAATATATATTCCGGATTAATACGATACTGGTGAACGAGAGAAAAGATGACACTTCTTGTAGGGTTAAGGAAGTTCCGGAATGTATAATCCGGAAAGCTTCAACGTTGATTTCTTTTGTGTGGAGCTATTAATGTAGGTTTGGACGGTTACAACCACTAACGCGTTTTCATTGACTGTAGTAATGACCTAGGACTTGTTTTAGGCTATAAATAGGCTTCCATCTTCAACAAATACCTTCATTCTTCACTTCACCTATTTTCTTCCATTTTCTTCAAAAAAATTTTAGTTTTTTAGGGGTGTCGGTGGTGTCATGGTCATTGTTGACCGTTCATATGAACCCTGCAATTGCATTGCAGCTTGTGTCGGTTCATATAACAGTTAACAGAGATCCTTTACATCAAAGAAAGACACAAAAAAGCACATAACATCTGGTCCGAAATTCGTTTTCCGGATAGCACTAACAATCTGTTTCGGATTATATAATCCGGACCAGGGGTATTTTTGAAAATTTTGCAGTGCGCGCGAGAAGGCAGCATGGTGGGAAAAGTAATAGTCTAATATAAATATGTAACAAAAAAAAAGGTTATAGTCATTTTGGTCCAGTTCTCTAAAAAAAAACCATTTTGGTCGAGTAACGACTAGCGAATAATCACAATAGTTAATGTATCGAAATTTTAAAATAGTCGTTGATTTGTTCATTTTGTTAGTTAAAAGAGTCTATGACGTTAAGATAGTCATTCAACGTTGACATTAACTTTTTTCATATGAAAATTGATATAACAATAAGTAACTACTTTTAGTATAATAAGAGACTAATATAACAATATTAACAAAATGTAAGAAACTATTTTAACTAACATAATATACAATTAATGACAATAGTCAAATAAAATATGATACCTTTTGTTTGACTGAAATAAAATATTCTCTCTTATATACGAATAAGAAAAGTTATAAAATTTATATCAAAAAAAGAAAATTTATAAAATAAATAAAATAATCACATTCTCATCAATTTAGTATTTAAATTATTAATATTAACTAAAAGGTTTATAAATTATATTTTCATCCATCAATTTTTTCCATCCGTTAATCCTCTTCGCTAAGAATCAATTGATTAACAAAATGATTCAATAATTAATATGGGACCAGTGGACTGATTTAAAGAACAAAGCCATATTCCTTCTGGTAACCAATGAAGGCGTAATGCAAGATTAAAGAACAAAGCCATATTCCACTTGTCACATTCTCATTGCATGACCCAAACCATTTTTCTATAAAGTAACAAGAAGCACTTCTCGTGGGACACCTTTTTCTTATACACACATTGTACCATCCTTTTTACAACCAACCAAAACATGACACATAATACACATAAGAGAGAGAAAGAGAAAAAGCCACATGTTGCATTTCTATGTGGAGGTACAAAGGTGTATCCCACATAAATATGTCTATGTATCATTGCTTCTTCTACCATCTCAAAAGTGGAAATTGAGTTTTTAACGTTGATTGGTTTTAGAATTGTTTCTATTCTCCAAAAACAATTCTCCTTAAAGCTACAATTCCTAACTTTTGGCTTTCCTAGAATCAATTCTACATTAAATTTTATATTTTGATTATTACAACCATTATTTTCCTTTATTGCCCTTTATCAATTCTCTTTCTTTTTGCTTTGTAATTAATTTGATGAACCAAATTTAATCAGAAAACTTAACGAACCAAATTAACCTCCGAAAAATGTTTATGGTCATGAGTTGCCAAATTTTGGATTTTCCTTTACGGTGTCCCCATTCAGATTTACTGTATTCTTTCTTTTACGCTATATTTTATCATTTTTGGCAACTAACTCTGGTATTATTTAACTTAAATATATTTTATCAAAAAATATAAAATATATGAACAAATATTTTGTAAAAAAATTAGTTTAATGATCGTATTTATTATGTTATAAATTAATATATAGAAAATTTATTTATTTAAATTAAATAATATATCTACATTTAGTATTGATCTACATATACATTCAACTATGCACATTTACTTGAATTTAATTATGTTCATTTTAGTAATTATACATTCAAAAACAATTTTGATAAAAACTATCCAAACAACATTCAATTTGTTTAATCAATTCTGCATTATTGTATCCAAACATTCTCTCAAAATCAATTTTATCAGAATCAATTCTATCAAAATCAATTTTATGCAAAGCTGAACCAACCACACACTTATTCATGTCCCTACTCATTAGCATGCCATGCCTTTTGCAAGAAACATAAATAGAAAGCAGTATAGCATGAAACAAAAAAGAAAAGTATGGTAGCATGGGATAAGTGATAGCGAGACATAATTTAATTTTTGGATTAAAATAGTGATAAGCAAAGAAAAGCTGTGAAACACACGAGTGTTTGTCGCGCGTAGATTCTACCTCGATTATAGTAACAACAAGTGAAGCAGAAAGAAACCCAGAGAGAGTAAGAAGAACCCATTTGTAAATGGCGGCGAATTCTAGGTTGCCCGCCACGTTACTTTCTATCTCTAGTTAGCTGTAAAAAGTTAAATATAAAATCCCTTTTTCAAATTATTATAACAACTAAAATTATAAACCTTTTACTGTATTTTTTCCTTAATAATAAAAGTTAATATATTATCCCTCAAAAAATAATAATTAATATATTAGTATACATGTGAGCATAATTTAGTTGATAAAGAGAATTATTGTAATATATAGAGATCGGAGTAGAATCTCAACGACTCCACTTATTTACCTTTAAAAAGTTCTTCATAATTTGAATTATGGACATTCAGCTTTTTAATTCATTTAATCTTTAACTTAATTAAGTGAATTATCTGTTCTCCTTTTACCCTAAAAATATTGTAAAAAGTAATTGATCATTTTGGTCTTTGAATGTGGTAGACAATGTCATTATAATATTCAAACTTATCAAAGTTATAAATACATTTTTAAAAGCTTTTTGTTTATAATTTTATAGACTAAATTAGCCTACAAAAAATGCATTTAGGAGCTAAGATGATTAACAAAAGATAAATTTGGTGTTGGAGATGACTAACTAAAGACATACTCTGCGTTGGTGTTGAAAAACTACCCTGATAACAGATCACACGTTTTTCTTCTAAAAACATACACACACATAGCACATTTATATTCTAAAATAATTGTTCACTCAAAATGGTATTTCTCTTTCTCAAAATAATTAACATTGTTTGATCGTGTGAATTATTCACGTAACATATTTGACTATATTCTTTTTTACTATTATATAATGACAAATGATCACATAATGCTTTTGAATTTATCTCGATGAATATTTTTAAAATATCAAAAAGATAAATTTGGTGTTCAAGATGACTAACTAAAAAATACTCAATGTTGGTGTTGAAAAACTACGTTGATTTTGTCAAAAAAAGAAAAACTACACTAATAACGCATCACACATTTTTCTTCTAAAAATTAAAAACACACATCACACATTTATAGACTGAAATAATTGTTCGTTGAAAATGGTATCTTTCTTTCTTAAAATAATTGACATTTTTTGGTTGTGTGTATTATTTACGTAACATATTTGACTATATAATTATTTTTAAAATATAAAAGTATTTATTTTTAAAATATAAAAAATTGTAGTTTATCAATGAATAATTAAAGACTTTATATGTCGTTCTTGGAGAACAAAATATATGTGCAGATTTTATGGCTATGGAATGATCACATGCAAAATGACATGTTCATTAGAATTGTCCTTTGCCTAAAATGAAATCTTTCATCCTGAAAGATAAGCTTGAAACTTAACTTCGACTCTCCCTCTTTTTTCTTTTTCTTTTTGGCTCGTTACATTATAACACTAAAAAAAACATTTTATAAGTCAAAATTATACATTAACATATACTATAAAACAATTAATTAAAATCAATTATTTCATAACGAAAGGAGTAGTAATGTATTATTGACCAATTTTATAACCCTACACACAACTTGCCAGCACAAAATGAAAAGTTTCCATTTTTGGACTTTTAAAATCACTAACATTACTAAATTAACCTCATGATCAAGTAAGCTTGAAGGCCAAGTTGCACAATATTAAGGGCAAAAAAAATCTTCAATTAACCAAAAGATACTTTTGATTAGTCAAAGCAAATATCACAGATTAATTCTAAATTAACCAGAGTATCTTTCTCACGTGACTCTCATCTTGGTATTCGAGATTTTAACACACACGTTCATTCACGACCGTTAGATTCTCTTAATTATTAATAAACAAAGTCCAACTTGTTCAAATCGTATTTATGCGGCGCTTGGCATATTTTCGGTTATAATTTATTTTCTAAATAATTCTCATTAAAGTGATAGAAAATAAGTGTAATTGATTTTTTTGACTTGAAAAGAAAGAAAATATTTGATGGAAATTCTAATTAATTAATTTAATTAATTAATCAAATTTCGGCTTGATTGATCCTATAAAAAAGCGATTTCGGTGTTTCGGTTTTCTCAGCAACTTATAAACACTTGTTTCATTCTACTCACTACTACAAACACTCGCCATAGAATCTACAACTTTATTTTTGGCTTAAAATCTCTTCTCTTTGAATCTCAAGATTTTGTTCCTTTTATGAAAAATATCACAAAAAAGAAGTTTCATCGAAAGTTTCTATAGAGTATAATAGAATCATCACCGTCTCAAAATAATTTACAACTTTTTTATATAAGCATAAGCTTCTCTTTAATCCTTCTCTAGTGTTGTTGTGATTTTTCAGCTTTTGGTAGCTCTTACCATAACCATAACCACCAAACATCACCCCACGATGTTAAAAGCACTTTTCTTCACACTTTATTCTCCTATCTCTTTCTACCAATTCCATTCCTTCACATTTTAATACTATTTATTGCTATTTACTACCTTCCCTTTTCATTTTCACCCCTTTTAATGAGATTTTTTTTTCATTCTAAAAGACACACTCTTCAATCTTCTCACTCACGTTTCTCTCTTATATTTTCCAAAAAACAAACCGTTTCACACACAAAAAACACAAAACATAAATCATGGAACATAGTATCCTATGTAAAACCACTGTCCATGAAAGTGTTACTAAGATGAAGTACACAAAACCAAAAAAACACACCAACAACAACAAAAAAAAATCTATTCAAATACCAAGAGTGATTCGAGTAACATATACTGATCCAGATGCTACTGATTCATCAAGCGATGAAGAATCAAATTTTATCATTCCTCGAAGAAGAATAAAGCGCTATGTCAACCAAATGGAAATAGAAACCGTCGCCTCAACGACGGTTTCTGGTAATAAGAGAAAGTCTTTCAGAAGAATGAAACCTTCGCAGAGACCTGCGAAGGTTTCAGCTATCACTAGAGATGAAAGAAAGTATCGCGGTGTTCGGATGAGACCTTGGGGAAAATGGGCTGCTGAGATTAGAGATCCGGGGTCTAAAGTCCGGTTATGGTTGGGAACTTTCAGCACTGCTGAAGAAGCTGCTATGGTTTATGACGCTGCCGCGATAAAGTTTCGCGGTAAAGACGCTGTTTTAAACTTTCAACCACCGTCGCCGGAGAATGTAGTAAAAGATGAAGTTGTTAAAGGAAAAATGAAGGTTTCCGCCGTTAAAACGGAGGTTTCAGGCTCCGGTGAAGATTCCGGTGATGAGTTTATCAATCTATCTTCTCCTACTTCTGTTCTCCGGTTCAGAAATGAGGAAATTGGTGAACCGGTGAAAATGGTTGAAGTTGAACCGGTTAATGAAGATGAACCGGTTGAACCGTTTGGTGAGTGTGAAGGTGAAACGAGGTTTTTCGACGAAACTAATGATATTTTCCGACAAGACATGGATGATGTGTTCAATTTTCCAACAACATGTGATTATTCACTTATGTTTGATGAAGATCCTATGTTAATTTTTGATGAAACGACAACGGTTTTGGTTGATGAGTGTCGTTTAAGTGATCACGTGGAATTTGATAAAACGCACTTACCTTCATCATCATCATCATCAACTTTATGCCAACAACAACAAGAGGATGATTTTCTTGAAGACATTTTGTTAGATTTAGAACCTCTTGTTATGCTTTGAAACAGTGCAAAATTGTTACTCTCATGAATCTTCATAAGTCGTCGTTGACCTGTTGATTTTTCTCAGCAGATTTTGGTGTTCCGGTGACAAGAAAATCTCAAAAAAATAATGGTTTATATTATATAGTTTGTTAAATATATTAACCTTTTTATATTTTCTGCAAATTTTGTTTATTTAGTTAAGGAAGAGAGCTTAGTTAAGTTTTGTTTTAGTTTTATTATTTATTTTTATAATTTTGTTGCGTAATAATTACTAGGGGTTTATGAGAATGTAATATATATTGTTCAAATATCAATGCAAGAGTATTAAGTTATTTCAAACTCTGGTTTGATTCTTGTTGTTTTTATATTTTGGACTTTCTGCACTAAAATTTTGGTTATGTGTGTGAATATAATTAATCTAAAGTTTATGTGAAATGGTGAAGGGTTGAGTCACCTCTTGCAGGCGGTGATTGCGGTAGTTACCATATGGTGGGTGTGAATTCGAGAATCGAGGGCTTCAAATATTTTTTTCTTCTAAGTATATAGTACACTAGTATATATAAAAACTATAGTTTATATTGTTAGTGATTTCAGTGAACGTCGGTGAGAGTAAATGTATAGTACTATGTTTGTTGCCGCGAAGAAAATTCTACTACAAATATCGAAGAGAAACAAGTGATGCCTGCATGTGGAAAAAGGTTTAAAAGTAAAATAGTTTTTGAGCTTTATACAAATTCGATTCGATTCAAGAGTTCTCTAGCTCAACACAAAACAATATTGGGTTATTGACTAGAACCAGCCCACATGGTATAGTATCAACCGGGTTCGCCTAATGTAACTGCTTCATGCAGTTTTATCTAGTATGCGATCTCGGTCGTTAAAATCTGATATAACGACTTTGATTCATTCGTTATAATTTGATCAATTTTATCACACTATTTCAATCTCAACTGTTTTTTTATCGGACGATCGACATCGATTACTGCGTTAAAGCATTAATTGTGTGAAGTTCGATTCTGGTATAGTATACTTAAGAGAGTTTCTTGGTTTATCCTTTTCATTTGGTTTGGCTTATTAAATTCAAAATGGTGTAGTGTGTTTGAGGGTGTTTCTAACGTGTTTTATACTGTTTGGATTATAAAATCCGAAATATTATAAGATGCGCGAAAAGCTTAGAGGATGGGAAAAGAAAATCTGAAATATGTTAAATTAACTACCATTGAGATCCTCTTAATATCATGGAGGAGCAGGATTATGAAATCTGAAATGTTGTAGGGTTTTAAAAGATGTTTTAACGTATTATACATGTATTGTCTATTTTAGTTTACGAGGTTTGAACAACAAAGCTTATATATTTTTTCTTTGGATACAATGTACAACAAAGCTTATATATTTTTTCTTTGGATATAATGTACAATATTGTTTAAATCTATTAAAAATAATTTGTAACACATTTCGTTGGACTATTTTATAGTACCTTTTTTTTATAAAGTCAGTCCTATTTTGCTTGCAGTTCATATAAGGAGTTTGAATAGTTTTTTAGAGCCTGTATTTCGATATGACTTTTTGACATGTTTCGGTAGATAAAGCCCGAAGCCTATTAGAATCAATTCTAATTCCCTAGTAAAATAGTCCTATAGCTGTTAATTTTTTTCGGGTGGGTCGTGACCCCTCCCCCAACCCATGAAGAACTCTACCATTGAATCAGTATTTACAGTGAGAATAATGCTTTCATTTTGGCTAAAATGGAATGGTTTGCACTATAGTGTGAGGTGCATGTTGGTGAAGCTCTATGTTTTCTTTTAGCTCTCAATTGGGTTCACGAGCTAAGTTTGGGTTCTATTGATTTTGAGTTAGATTCAAAATTGGTGGTGGATAATTTTCCTCTAATAAAACAGACTTGAGAGTTAGATGATATCATTTCTAATTGTAATAACGTTTTTCTTCTTTTCATGTCAACTCTAGTGTTGAGTCTGCTAGAAGACAAGTAAATGATATACTAGACCGCGACAAATATTATAGGACAAAGGGATTAGAAAAACAATTTAGTAGCACGTGTGTGTTGATTATTGAAATTTAAATGTGATCACTCAAAAAGACCATTTTCCTCATATGGTAATTGCTTGCACAATTTGAATTTGTCGCTGCAAAGGTACAAGGATTGTTTGGTGCTAAATCAATAAAATTGTCAATTCATTTAATTTGTGCTTAATTTGCGGCCTTCTCTAATTGCACTACTCTCCCTTTCGTTTTAATGTGTGACCATACATAAGGCATGATTATGCCTCTTGGAATGGAATGCTTTCTTTTCCTCTTCCTATTATTCAACCAGTTTTTAATTATTCATTTTTCTTTTCAAGTGCTCAATGTCAACAAACTGCAAAATCAACAAGATTTGATGATAGAGCCATAAAATAAATCTGATAATAGGAAAAAGATTACCACGATAAAAATAAAAAAAACTATAACTATACAAAACACAATTTTCACTTATATAATCGGGTGTGAATAGTTTAATTTTATAACCTTAAAGTCAAACAAGTAGTAAAATATTATTTGTGCTTAAGGGAAAAGCTGACAAGTACCTTTAAGACGGCATAACATGAAAACTCATATCTACAGTTATCCGTCCGAATCTACCTGATTTAACGGTTTTCTCAGTTTTGACTGGATTTAGGTATGAGTTTGGGTTTTCCCTGATTTCAAAACAAGGGTGCGATATGGGTAACATGGATATATTTACCCACAAGGAACTCATATCCAAACTCGTCCAAAATATAGAAAATTACTTTATTGCCCAATGAAATTTGTCATGTTATAAAACTGTCATTGGAAATTTAAAGGAGCAACCAAATTAATGTGAGCATATTGTTGGATAATACATTACAACATTGTTTCGGGGCTCGAAAAAATTTCCTTTTTATTAAAAAACTGATTTGATACCGGGATGGGGATGAGGTGGGAAAACCCAAACCCATTGAAGATGGGGATGAGATTCAACTTCTTATCCTTGTTGGGTATGGATAAGGTAACACGTAAGTATATGAGAGTCAGAGATGGTGACGAAGAACGTAAAACTCGTCTTCATCTCGTCTCATTGTCATGCCTACCTTAGGGCGTCTGTTAAGAGATTTAGAGAGAGTAAAAAGTTTATCCTAAAAATTATGCACTCAACACATTAAAAACAACAAAAAAGTTTCAATGCAAGACTTCAATACAATTATAGTAGTGTCAACATTTAAAATCTAACTCTCCTCCGATGCGTCCTCTTACTTGGCTATTTCTTCAACTTCTCCCGATTTATTTTTTAAAATGTCACCAATTCTTAATAGAAAAGTGTCATGATATAATAAAATCCAATCACATACATTTCTTTTCATAAATTGAATACCGGTACTCCAATCTAACATAGGATGAAATTTGGCACTCCTTGTTTTTACCAATTTTTTAGAAAGTGATCAAGAATGACCATTTCCACTAATATAGTAATGAAATTCAATTTGCACTATTCATATAATCTAAGTTTGATCATATTTTTTATACTAATTACAATATAAAAACAAACAAAAGTAAATAAGATTTTGTCGAATTTGTCTCGATGAATATATATGAAATTGTCAACAATGTCACTTTTTATACTAATTACAATATAAAAACAAACAAAAGTAAATAAGATTATGTCAAATTTATCTCGATGAATATATATGAAATAGTCGACAAGGTCACTCTATCGCAGTAAAAATAGGAATTCTGTAATTGTGGTCTCCTATTGAAGAAAAATATAGTATATGTGTCGATTGTGGTCCTTTGAGAGTGACCGAGTGAGGCAATTACTCTTTCATCGTAAGAAGTGAACGTGTGCATATAAATGATTGCTTGGCTATTACTCCACATCACTTTAATTACACATGCATTAACATTGCATTATATATACACATGTTATGTTCTATAGAGAGAGAGATATATAAGGCATGGTAGGAGCGTAATGAAATTGAAAAGTGGAATATGAGATAAACCGGTCCATTCAATTATTATGTCGTAATTTGCAAGCAAGATCAGGATCTTATACTATGTCTTAGAAAAGTGTATATGAATACAAATCCAATTAGCATTATGATTGGTTAATTTCATGCGTTCTTTATGAAAATTATATATACTATACTCTTTCACCTGAATCTCACAAAACATTAATTTGTATATTCTCCCTGCAAAATCCACTCATATCATAATTGTGTTTTCAACTGAATGTGTATAAACTAATTTAAGGATAATGTTTAATGATAATTGACACCACTATATATGATAAACTAATTTAAGGAAAATATAGTATACAACATTCCTTTATACTCCTATTATTTACGTGGAAAAGGGAGAAGAACAGTTACAGCCTAGCCAGCTATTGGTCAAATCAATTGACATTCAACATCATTTTTTTGGGCACATTCATTCCAACATCATTAATCCTATGTTTCTTTTTTCTTTTTTTACAAGAAATCTAGGTTGCATGTAAAGCTTAAGAACAATGACATGCATTTCCCTTAGTTTAATAGTACCAAATTTGAAACTTTTAATGATGTTATTATAAGTTGCATTTTTTTTGAAGAAGCATAATTTATAAAATATCAAATGTATATTTGATTTTTTGGATAAAAAAAAAACTCATAGCAATTTTAGAAAAGAGAATGTATAGACAATTACTTTTTAAAAGATAAATACTTTTATTGCTGAGATCATCAAACACTTTTGTGCAAAATGTATAAATAATAAAACAAAATTTATATAATGTTAATATTTTTTTTAAAAGTACTTGAACAAATAATAACAAACTTTAGTTCATGACCATTCATGTTTTGTTAATGACAATTTAAATAATAAAAATATAGTGTTTAAATTATTTTTTTTGCGCTTAAAGTTCATATATATTTTTTTTTAAAAAAATAATTTTTCTAGAGAAATTGTCATAATATTCTACACTTTTATAAAAAAATCATTTAAAAATATGAAAACTATACATGAGTTGATTAAAAAGGAGGGATCAACGATGATGATAAATTTTTTTTTTATAACTTATATTTGCAATAAAATTCATTTTTAATTTTGGAAAAAATTGTTAACACTATAGTAGTATTTCTGTAACAGTAGTCAAGTCAAGGATCAACAGTTGGCCTCTCTGGATTGGGCCACCCTTAACTACCTCTTTAGTACATATAAGTTGTTGCCAGCACCACTTTCAACAAAATCAAAGCCGTCCATATTATGACTTTGTGGAAACAGTGGACCCCACCAGAACCTATTTATAGATCCGACATAATCAATGCGGTCTCCACCTACTAATGCACGATTTGTGCATAACTCCTTCCAAGTTGTGTTAACTCAAATTCCAAACAAATAGTGTCTCCCTCAAACTCATAGCAAGATTATGGGTCTAAATTTAGCCACGTGTCAGTTTGTACGGAGCCCGTGCAAATCTAACACAATCCTATTGGACCCACAAAATTAGCTTAGAGCTGAGTAAAGATCCTTCAAATTATAATTCCATGCATGCTCACACGATTATGACTTAGTGGCCGTTGGACCAAAATCTAACGATACAGAAAAAAAAACAAATTTGATATTATATTTTAGATGTTTGATCTTGATCAAATGATCACCTACATGTGAGAGTGTGTGCTTACGTGATTTGTTAACTGCAACAAATCGTAGTCTAGAACCTTCATTCTTCATTGCTGATAATAATATGACTATTTATATCCAAATAAAAAATATTCTAATATTTTAAGATTCGATCACCGACAAAAATTGTCGATGGTCTTACTATCAATAAAAAGTAATTCTTCTAGATGAGTTGAGTCCTTTACTTATAAGGATCAAACTGAATCTTAATGTTTAAAGAGTGCTAACAAAAATACTTATAAACTAGATTGATGACCCGTGCGTCGAACGAGTCCTACCGATTGTAGCGAAATTTATCAATGATAGAAATTTATTAGATTAGTGATATCATGACGACATTTATATAATTCGAAAATCGTACTTTTTACAAATTCTTTTTTTTTTTTTTTTAGCAACTTTGGGGATTATGAGGTTGATTTAACTTCTATCATTGTTAATGTACCAATTTTGTCTAGACTTTTATTTGTATCCCACGCAACAATTGATTCATTCATTATGTAATACTAATCATAGGTTAGATTAACATTAAATTAGAAAAAACCCACTTGGGTTGGCCTAGTGGTATTGACTTGGGACTTGGGAGTGTGCTCCTCCTCAAGGTCTCAGGTTCGATTTCCTCTGGTGTCATTTTTCACGTGATAATGCAAGGAAAATTACTCTTTTGCAAAAAAAATTAAAATATAAAACATATCAATGAAATTTTTTTAAAACAATTTTTATGGAAATTTTTCTAACTTCTATCATTGTACATGCCTATCATTTTTTTGAAAACAACTTTTATGGAAAGATCTCTCATTGGATGTTAGAGTATTTCTTTAATTTTTAAATTAATTTTTCCCAAAAAAAAACTCATAAATTAATTTCAATTTTCTATTATTGCTTCATTTTAATGTTCAATTTTAGATCTATGGTCAGGGCCTTTTTACTTTATTTGTCGATTTTACTTAACTTTATAATTTTATATAATGTGATCGCATCATTATCGTTGAGTAAAAATTTGGAGATTTTAAAACCATATAATTCTGTACGTAAACAAATTGAAGAATTGAAGACATAATTTTATGGAACTTGTGATGGACACATATTACTTAAGTGTACAACAACTTGTCTAAAAAAAAAAAATCTACAGAAACAATATATATATATATACAAACGATGACACAACATGATAGGAATGAAAAGTTCATCAGTGAGGAGAAATATTAGGGATTGCTGCATTTTAGAGGGAATTTGTTAGGTTAAATTGGTGTGCTGCATTTTAGATGGAATTTGTTAGGTTAAATTGCTGCTAACCTAATGCAGCATTTTATAGGAAAATTATCAGGTTAAGTTGCTGCAGACCTAATAAAATTAATAAATAAGGATAAATAAGACATTTTAGAGGGAAATTATTAGGTTAACTTGCTGCAGACCTAATAAAATTAATAAATAAGGATAAAGATAAGGATATAGCCAAGTTTACATGGAAATTAGGGTAGCCGTGTTTGCATGGAAATTAGGGTATTCTGTTTGTAAACATATTAAATAAGTGTAGAAAATATTGTATAAAAAAGGCAACAGGATAGGAATGAAATTGGTGCAATACATTTTTTTAGTATTAAATAAGTGTACCAAAAATATTTCCTTAAAAAAAAAGGCATAAAATTGGTGCGATGCATTTTTTTTAGTATTAAATAAGTGTACAAAATATTTCATTAAAAAAAAATGTACAAAATATTATCAAAAAAAAGACATGAAATTGGTTCCAAAAAAAAGGGTATAAAATATTGTAAAAAAAAAGAAGGCATGAACTGCATAATTGAGAGACTCAATGAATTTTTCTAGTATTGTGTACAAAATATTGTCAAAAAAAAAGGTAAGAGGATAGCAAAAAAAAACAAGAGGATAGGAATGAAATTGGTGCGATGCATTTTTTTAGATGAAATTTGTTAGGTTAAATTACTGCTAACCTAATACAGAAATGAGCGGGAAAATATTAGGTTAAATTGCTGCAGACCTAACAAAATTAATAAATAAGGATTACCACAATTCCTTTGTCTCTTATTATAAGAAAGAAAATTCAATTTTTAGGTTTATTAAATATCTCATGTCTATTTAATATATAATATAGATCAAATACATCAATTATTAAATAAATTTAAAATATGTATTCTTTTTTCTAATAATAAAGACCAGAGCCTAGAGGTCGTATTCACTAACCTAGTATTTATATTGACTATGGAAATTGGATGTTATAGGATATAGCCAACTTCATACTAATTGAATCATGTGATTAATATAAAAAAATGTAATAGTTTGCATTTTATAGAATATTGTTGATATTTAAAAGATTAAATAAATTTTAAATATAATTTACTTTAAAATAAATAAAATATAAAAATCCAACAAAATTGAATTTAAGATGATGAAGTGTGCACCAAATGAATAAAAACCTTCTATTGGTCTCACATGCAAGTGTAATTTTTCTTCATACCTTTCTTTTCAACTTTGACATATTTGGAGAGACTTAAAATAAATTTGAACATAAAAAATACCACGACCAGCTGTCACATGCAAATGGAATTTTCTTTTTCTACTTTCACAAAGAAAGTGCAAAATATGAAAGGAGAAAAAGAAGTGAGGAAGAAGTAGGGTAAGCACGTGAAATGCGTATGGTAAGCAAGCAGCATTGTCTCAAACAATTTATAATAAAAGTGATTATCTACGTGGCAAACATGAAGAGTGTGTCATCATACTAATGAAGAAACACGTGGCATGGTGGGGTTGATGATAGCATTAATGAGTGTCATGTGTTTATGTTCAGAAGCACAAAGAACAGTGTGACAAGTTTAAAAAGGGGCCCACAAATATAGTGATAATTTGCTCCTATTCTTACAGTCATCTACCGACAGGAGACAAGTGAGGAGGGAGGGTGATGGTGTTGTGTTGGCAAGAGCAGAGATTTGCAAAGAGTCAAGATTCAAGAGAGTGAGTGTGAAGATTCATGTGCATTGTGATTTTATGGCGCCAAGGATAGGTTATGACTTATGAGGATTTTTTTATTCTTTGGTGCTCTATTGAGAAATGAATTTCACTCACTATAAGCTTTGTGTAGGAAATAGGTCAGATAGTTCAATATTGGGTATCTGATGCAATCAATGTGAGACCCATGTTAGATCAAACTCTTTTTACAAGTAGATAAGATATTTTTATTTTATTTTTTAAAATAGTCTCACCCATTACGTGCGAAGAAATAGGAATTACATGTTTTAACTCGCGCAATTGCACTCTAACACTATCGGATATCTATGTAGTGTGTATTTGGTTTATCTTTGAATAGAATTGATTCTGACAGAATTGATTTTGATAGAATTGATTCTGATAGAATTGATTTTGAGAGAATTGATTTATGTTTGGATACAATAATGTAGAATTGATTAAACAAAATGGATGTTGTTTGGATAGTTTTGATCAAAATTGTTTTTGACTGTATAATTACTAAAATGGACATGCTAAATAGAAATAAATGGACATAGTTGAATGTATATGTAGATCAATACAAAATGTAGATATATTATTTAATTTAAATAAATAAATTTTTTATATCTTAATTTAAAAAATAATAACTATGATTATTAAACCAAATTTTTTGGACAAAATATTTGCTCTATGTATAAAATATATTTAAGTTAAATAATAATAGAGATTGTTGCAAAAAATGATAAAAATATAGTATGAAAGAAAAAAAATACAATAAATTTGAATGGAAAAACAGTAAAGAAAAATCCATTTTTTTTGTCAAAAAAAAATCCAAATTTTTGTAACTCATAACCATCAATATTTTATGGGGCTAATTTGGTTTGTTAATTTTTTTGATTAAATTTGGTTCATCAAATTAAATACAAACAAAAAGGATAATTGATGAAGGACAATAAAGGAAAATAATAGGTTGTAATAATTAAAATATAAAATTTAATGGAGAATTGATTCTGGTTAACTCAAAAGTTAGAAATTGTAGTTTCAACCAGAATTGGTTTTAGAGAAGAGAATTGCTTTTGTAAAGCTGAACCAAACATGTGACAAATTGCTTTTTTTCAATTCTGAGGTTGTAGACAAACACGTAGTTATTATATAAGTTATGAGGAATGCTAACAATACTTTTTTCAACATTTTTTCTATCATTAACTTTTTTATTTGGTGAAATCATTGTAGATCTCAACATTTTATGTGTGATCAATAACTAAAATGTGAGTTCCTCTTTAATTTTATATAATAAAAGAGTGAGTGTTAAAAGTGAGTTAGAATTCCTTATAAGTTGATAGAAATATTATCTTTAGTTAAAAGACAAGATTTTCGATCGTAAGAAAGAGAACTTGTGTTGTCTTAACGATCGCAAACTCTCTTAGACTTATACACAATTGCAATTTTTACAAAGACAAAATTGCAAGCCCTCTCAATTACAATTTATGCATAGAAAAAATTTGCAAACCCCTCTCGATTACTATTTTTGCATGGAAAATTACAAATCCTCTCAATTACAATTTTTGCATGGGAAAAAATTGCGAACCCTCTCAATTACCATCTTTGCATGGAAAATTGCAAACCCTCTCAAGACACGCAACTATTCAAGCCCTAATATACCCAAAAGACTAAAACTGTTGTGGTGAAGAAAATTAAACTAACTCTTCATATTTATAACAACACTCTACCTCTCTTTTCTTCTTGACGTTGGACTTGAACCACTTTTACACAACAAAAAACTAGAAAAATTCTTTTAACATTGATGTTATGGAGACTCCTTATAGTGAGGTCCCGAGTCTCTCTTTCGTTTTTGGGTGTTAGTCGTCTTTTATTACAAACAAAAAAAAATGAAATGGAGCTGGACATATCGCCATTGATGCTGAGTGGTTCTTAATTGAGAACATATAAATGACTAATTTATCATTAGTCTCTAATTTTGTTGGACGTTCTCAAATAGATCATGAGATTATGAATATCTCAAGAATGCCTCTAACTCTATTAAACTATTAAGTTGATCTTTATGTTTACTATTCATTATCAATTAGCTCTGTATAGTTTAATCATTATATTATCAAATTGGTTCTTACATTTAATCACTTATTATTAATTTAGTCCCTCTTTAACTCTCAAAAAGACTAAAATGAGTAAAATTTAACCGAATCAATGACCTGTTTAAAATATTTATAATCTTAGAAATCTATTTGAGAACTCCCAACAAAATTAGGGACAAATTTGATGGTTTAAGGACGTACAAACACTTCACAGTAAAAGAAAAAGAAAATTGTTTTTTACACTTTACTCAATGCTAATTAAGAAACGCCATAAAATGACAGATTTAACCTCAAATTTTATTGGCAGTTAATTACCGCCAGTTAAAATCCATTGGCAGTTAACTGCCAATGAGGTTATATTGGTAATTTCATGGCGTTTCATAGCAACTTTTGATGTGGGGACATCAATTTTCAAAGGTAAAATAACCGAGAAAATGAGTACAAAAAGTTGGAACAATAAAGTTGGGGTATGTCTATTTGTCTAAAAGTAATTTCCTTCATTTCAAACAGCTTAATTCCGTTAAAAAAAATTAATTAGAATGATGTGTGAGACATGAATGATCCAATAGAAAGTCAAAAGCAGTGTTTATAGGTAGGTGAAAATATGAGGAGGCTAATTATATCATTATATGTTCCAGTTTCCTATTTTAGTAGGGATACTTTTTTCCCTTTACACCTTAATAACCAAAAAGGCAGAGTCAAATTCTAAAAGCAAAGTGAACTAGAAAATATGCCGACATTCCTTCCGTCGGGCATTGCTATTTTGACATTATTCTCCAATTAGGTAATGACTTTATTTGGATGTTTTCAATTATAGTGAGGATGTTACCTTTAATTATGAGGGGAAATGACATAGATATTCCGAGTTCAATCGAAACTTAAGTAAAGTTTAATTAAAAATTGTTTAATATAGAAATCGAACGCTGTTTCTTTTGAACGATTTGTTCTTTGATATTTGAATCCAATCACTTGGTTGAGGGTGTTACAATTTAACTACCCCTTCTAAATTCTTCTTACATATTTTTGGAAGTATATTTACGCATAGTAAAAGTTGTTTGAAATTGTATTTTCAAAAGATGCAATATATGTAGTACTTTTTTAATGTGAACTTAAGTTAAGAAGTGAACCAAAATTGTACATGTTGGGGTCCAAGTTGGTTTAGATTTCCAGGTCGATTTCTGTTATAGCATAAGCATCCCCACCAAGGTCAGGCATTGAGGTTCAGACTGGACTTGGTCCCTTTATACAGGAGGTGTTTAACACATGGTTCTTTTATTTATCAAAAATAAGTTTAGTATAAACTTATCTTTGTTTATGAGGAAGTTAAAGTTTATGAAAAAATCGGGATACAAAAGCTATATTCATAAGAGCTGAGTCAAAAAAAGCTTATATGAGCTGTCGTTTGCAAAACTGGTCAACTTGTTTTAATGTTCCCTTTTTTTTCAAAATGTTCTTGATAAAAATCCATGTGCTAAAAGTTCCACTCAGTTGTACTAGTCCAACAAAATGGAGTACACCTACCCTTTAATTTGAAGTATATATTCTGGAGCTATATTTTAACCATGAGTAATATTTAAGTTATAGCCTACTGGCCAATTTGGATGATAAAAATAAAATTATGACACATAAATTACATTTTAACTGAAGTCATGATTCTGAAACAATTTTGTATTGTATAAGTTTGTTTTTAAATGAACAAGAGAGCTACACAACCCAATCTACATCAAGTTTGAAGCAACAGGCCTCAGCAAAACCTGATAGAACAAGAAATAAAGGAGGATATAGGAAAATGGGATTTGCCACTACAACCCCAACTCCTTATAGATGAAGTTCTTGATTTCCAAGCAATGCTAAAGAAAATCAGATTACACTTTGAGAATCTGATTCCTAAATATTTCAACGATCCAAGGACATAAAATGGTCCCTTTGTAAGTAAGAATGATACTTCAAAAAGAAGGCAAGTTAGAAGATTGCAAGCAAGATCTAAGCCTAAGATACTCTTGCAATTTTAATGGAGAATATCTGCGGGAGCCATGGCTATCCTAAAGAGCCGTTTGGGAGAATAATTCGACTACATTAACACTGACACGGGCAATGCCAATGATATTTTCCCCTTTAATATTGATAATTATAATTCTTAAATTATTGTCTAAACAAGTGAATGTTGATCTCCAGAATATTGAACTCTGAATTCATTTCTAAGATTCCATATCCCAATCCCATTTGTCATATGGTACCAGACAGTTGTTCACTAGTACATATATCAATCTTCATTAACACAAAGCCCACATATGGATATTAGGGAATCATTTGTTGGATTAATAAAGAGGGAACCAAAAACAACAACTAACAACTAACAAATACTGCATAATCAATTTCTTGAAAATTGACAAAAAAATCACCTTCATTGCAACAGTAATGTATTCTCACAAAAGATTCTACTAAGTGGGAAGTAAAACGAACAAGAAAAATCAAGGTAAACGGCATTCTTAATTTGTAAACTAAAGCACACAAGAAAGGTGCAGGAATCTACCACAGATGACGCTATCCAACTAAGTATAAGCATATGCACCAGAAGTGTGAATCGGCAAACAGAACCTACATATCTCACACATTACCAGATCAACTATTATGCAACCGGTGCAAGCTTTCGGCGGCAACAAAAACCATATATCAAATGACACCAAACTCCCTTTTGGGCAAACTCACTAAAGTAGTTATGCTCCATTTTAGCCTATTCTCCCTTCACCAGACCAGATTTCAGACCTCCTTTGTAATCAAGATGAAACAAAGGACCAAAAGCACAGAAAGAAAAAAAAAATGAACATATCACTTGATAGATTGAAAGCATAACCCTCGTCATTTCACCACATTGATAGAGGTTTAATCCTAACCTCTAGCCAAAAAAACATCCAAGTTACCAGAATGGGCACTGGACGATGAACCCTCCAAGTGAGCTGTTCTTCTCATAGTTCTGTTGCTGTGAACTCTATTTTCTTCCCTAAATGAATGTTCATGATTAGTTACCTGCTGCAACTGAAGCAAAGCAATCATACTAACAGCAACCAGAGCAGCATTTCCTACTATTCCGCCCATATGATCCAACCCAAGAGATTTCTTCACAAAATTGAAACTTGAGACAAAAACATTGATGAGGATATTAGATCTCTTCCCTTTCTCGGCTACAAAATTCTCATCTGTACATTTTGGTTGTCCAAAAACTTCAGGTGAAACAAGGCCGCTAGCATCATGTACATCTCCAACAAAAGCAAGAGCTTCTTCAATGACTTTATATTTTTTGCCACGGTGTTCCGCCAGTCTCATTGCAAGAACAAGTCTACTCTGTTCCAGACGTGCAATCGCAGCATCTCTCTCAACACGCTGCTGAGTCTGAATGGTCTACATATCATACAGAAAGGAATTCTAATTTAGAACAAAACCATATTCAAAAAACAAACAAGATGTGGCCAAAAAAAGTCATGGTAAAAATATTACGCATGCAATTAACTGATTGGAAAACCTCATGTTCCAGAAGAAACTAGACGAAAAACAAAGAATATTGCAAATATACATTGTCGGCTCATTTTATGAATTAAATATCTTATTCTTCACATCAACCAAATAAGAATCCTTTACATTAACTCATTAAATCATACTTACCCCTGTTATACAAACTTGCAGTTCCATGGAACATTAGTTCTATTCATTATCTACTACTGAAATTGGGTCATCCTTTATGAATAAGAGAGCCCTATCTCATCCAGACCGTTAAAGAATTAGGGTTATTTATGTGATACAAGTGATGTCAAACTTGTTTTGTCAGAAGTATTAGCGAGTATAAGAATATTTGGCTTATTCACATGTTAATCTTGTACCAATAGTATTTCTCATTGATCTGGAATGGCACCACACTGCTACTTGACTTCTATTATCAGTATAATTATGAGTATTGGGTACATAGCGAACCCAGGATTATCAATTGCACGGAATTGCTGCACAATAGTATTGTCGCAGCATGGCCCGTAGCAGATACAATGCCCTCCATTGTGTCGCTGTTCACTATAGCAGATGTCACAGCCACTTTTCCGGAAAAATAGAAAATTTTGCGGCATGATAGTGTCACCCAATGAGTACAAACTGAAATTCGGAAGAAAAAAACTCATAGATATTAATCATTAGGGATTTTAGTGGGGAGTGGTTTCATAAGAAAATCACATCAGAACTCCCTTTGGTTTGCAACAGAGGTTTCTTTTACAGTTTCTCACTTCGACTCTCGTTCGGGTGACCAGCTGACCAACTCTAGGGACCAGCCATCAGCCAATGACCATCTATGCTCTAATTCTACTTAAAATAGTAATTAAGAGTTGGATTTAGAAAATAATGATTGATAATGACAACATATAAAATTTTATTTGAATTTCAATGTGCACACAGTTTAGTTACTTTAAGCATTAATCCCAAGACATAAACTTCTTACTTCTTCGTGATTAGTGGTCACCATGACTTCTTAGTGTTTACTTGTAATTTAACATGCATTTTGACTGCAGCTAGATGTGTTTGGCTCTCTTTCATATTCTCAACTAGTTTTCAAAGCTCATGGGTCTCGCAAGTTAAAAAATAATGGTTTATTGTGTACGCCATACTACAAGGGGCATATTAAGTAAAAACGTGAGGTGAAACGAGCTAATTTCCACCAAATAACAATGCTTTAAAATTAATCTTGATCATGCATTCCAAAATTAATTGGTTGTATCTTTACTATTTCCAGTGACGATGACTTCACTTCCCGACTTCAAGATGCCCTGTTTAATTGTGTAATTGTTTTTCCAGCTACGTATTATGAAGCACACATTATATGTTGAGGCAATTTTCTGTTGGGGTGTATATCTGTAACAAGCTAAGAGGAATAGTAAGCTTCATTTTGATGCCAAGTGTTTGTGTGTTACAATATTACATTAGTTTGGTGGTATGTAGCATCAGCAATCTTACTAAACTAATATTTTTACCATGACTGTGTATATATGCAGTAGTACATAAAGTACAAAAATGAGTATTATGTTGGTTTTTGCAACATTGCCATATTTCTGCCACATGTAACATATGGAATAACACTGTAAAAAAACATATTAAATACCACAGCTCCCACTTATCAGACAACCTTCCAATTTTCTCTATTGCCTAATGTTTCATTGTTAAAGAGTCAGATTCAACAATTTGGTACTGTGATTGGCATAGCAAGGAAAGTTGCAAGCAATTTGATTATCACAATTCATAAATTTACTGCAGATACCATTTAATCTGAACTGGATTTAAAAATCTCTCAGAGCAATATATCACTCATTCAACCCATAAAAAAATCATACAATAATATTGAAACAAGGGAAGAAGTTATCCATTAACATCACCCTGCTGTTTGATAGTCAAATGTAACCTAATTGATAATTAATTAAATCTGATCAGATTATTGACATGTTTCATAATTTCATCATTCCTTTCGTTTGTCCAACCCACATTGTCATTCCTTGGGGTCATATATTCATGTGAAAGTATTGTCCAACTCAACTAAAACGGCCTAGTAGAACACGTATGATACTAAACCAGAATATTCCAAATCAAAACTTAAGAACAATTTAAAGCAAAAGCTACATTTTGTTTCGAGAAGAAAACAAATAGTATACCATTAGACCACCCACAACAGAGCACCCATATTGGGTGCTTAAGTGGGTTACCTATGTCCACATCACTCATTTTATGATAATACTTAATAAGCACCAATTTTTTCCAACCCAGCATCTCAAAGAAATTACTAAATAGGTTCCACAAATAATTCTATATAATTAGATTTCAACAAAATTTATTTATTTCATTATGATTTATGAAATGGGAGCCGCAAAAGGTGAAGAGATAATGCTTCCATAACCACCCTTCTCCATAGGCACCCAAATGTTATACTCCACAATGGGGGTGCCTATTTAGTGTGATGCTAAATAGGTGAAGCACCCCCATTGTAGATGTTCTTAAACTTCTTATCATGGCAGTTTTATGTTTTTTTTATGTCAGTTATATATTGTTTATTTTAAGGAATAAATAGAGAAAGTGGTTACACTTTCTATATGGGTGTAATACTATTTATGTTGTAAACCTATTTTACCATTAATAAAAGTCAGTTACTACAATAAAATTGTATTTAGGTACCAGTTTCTGACATAAACAATTGTTGTCAAATAGCAGTTATAGCGACCCTATATCACTATAGCATAGCAAAATTTGAACTAATCGCTATTGTTCCACAAATACGATTAAGAACAAAATGTTGTCAAACAGCAGTTACTACAGCTCTATAGCGTTGTGGCATATCAAAATTTGAACAACTGCTATTTTTCCACAATACAATAAACAACACTGATTAAAACATAATTAAGTCCCCATCTAATGCTAATTAACAACCCTATTAAATAATTATTTATCAACTCAAATTCAAAAAGGTTAAATAACCCTACACACAATTGTAACCTATCTCATTCATTTCCTCAAAGAGTCAATTAACCTAAATCTCAAATCATAAAGTGAAAATTCAAATTAACATTCAATTTTATTAAAAAGTGTAGATTAGCGTCAAATAATTTTGTAATAATTAACATTCAATTTCATTAAAGAAAAAATCAAATTCAAAATCAACATTCAATTTCACCAAAATTTCAAATCAAAAAACACATCAAACATTCAATTTCGCGCCTAATTCGTAATACACCAAACCCTAGAATCAAATTCAAAACAAAAAATCGAAAAACTCACATGAAAATACTCGAGCTGGTCTTCAAGATTCTCAAGCGCGGTTCTAATAGCATTAAGACTCTTCGCTTCATGAACGGCATCATCAACATCGTCATTCACCGGCCGAAAATCCTTCACATAAACAAAACCGTTACCGTTACCGTTATTACCCTCCGGTGTCGTTTCGCTAGAAACAGTGTCGTTTTTGTTATGCGCAGAATTCGTAAGCGTTTTGACAGAAGTGAGAAAATGAGATCGTGAAATGGAATGAATAGCGTCGCTGAGTTTGTCGTGTAAGTCCCAGATTTTTTCCAGAATCGCTTCTACTTCTTCCATTTGCGTGTTCCATTTCATTTCATCGAAACGCGATTATTTAGAACGCGATTATGAAAAAAAGCGAAAAAAGTGTGTGATGAAGAATGAAGAGTGAGGGTATGCTTGAAGACAAGGGAAGGAATTTTTGGCTGAACGTTGTGTCGTTTTTTGTAGAAGAAATGAGTATTTTACTTTTTATTTTATTTTATTTTATTAAAGTAGTTATGTACTGTAGTGACTAGTGACCACACGTATAGTTACTTTATTTGAATTTAAATAATCTTTTGGTGACAATAACTATGTCGAGTCCACTCTCTATCTGTCAACAACAACAAAAATAACTATTTTTTTATAGGAGGGAAAATACTTTGAAGAATTTGAAATTTGATGATTTTGTGAATTTTGATTTTATGGTTTTGGTGGATTAGAGTATTAAATTGATAGATAAATGATAAAAATAAATTTATTTTTGATGGATGTGTAGACAACATGGTATATCATTCGGCGTGATGGTTATTCCTAAACTGGTATAGGAAGTTGTTAGTTTTGTCATGCCACCGCTCGGTGAATGTTGTACATAGGCTTGAACTAACATTCTTGAAAAAGTGTCACAAGAAGTGAGACAAGACCATAAACATGAACAAGATCCTAAAGCCAATTTAGATGCACATATGGATGTTGTAACTCACTTATACTTATCTTATTTCCATGTGTGATGTATAAGAGAACATGTTTGCCTCACTAAAACACAAAAACAAACAAACAAATATAAATCAGAAAAAACACTTGAATTTTAAAAACACTTGAATTTGATCAAGATAATTATATTTACTTCACACATTCGAATTCTGGCAGCAATATAATACAAGAAATTAAACAGTATAGAAAAATCAAAAAGCCTGCCACCAATTCCCATAGGTGGCAGTGGGTCATGGTGGTATAGTGATGGGTGTTGTGTTATGGTGGTGATGGAGCATGATGTATGTCTCATCGGCTTGAACCTCGTACTAATGCTCATGTATATCTGGTGTAGGATTGACCACATGTGTGGTGCCTGTCTGTAAGGTTCGTATGCCTAAGTCGACCCTGTTTATAAGGAGGGTTCACTGCAACATTCACTTTGTGTATGGTGCTTGTGTGGGTCGACTTGCCTAGCCTGAGCCTATCTATGTTGTCAACCATATATACATTCAATGGCCACTGTGTCATATCTTTTCTTGAACTACCCACAATGCACAGTGCACTTATACTAAATCATCAACTACGTTCATATTCAAAGCAAGCATGTAATTGATCAACAACTACCTAAAAAAAGACATCAATATCACAAAATAAAACCCTATCATGTGAGCAATTAAAAATACCGAAACATATAAAACTAACAATGTCTAATATGCTTAGGGATTTTGAACACTTACTTGATTAGTTGCTTGAGATTGAAGAAATTTGATGAAGTTTCGTTTATTAGAGTTTGGAAGGAGTACAATTTGTGTTTTGAGTGTTTTTGAATATGTGAGTGGTTCTATTTTTGACTCTCATATACTCCATCCAGAATGAAATGTAAGCAAAAGGGTAGTTGAAAAGTTGATGTATGTGAACTAAATTTTTAACCATATATATTGACCTTTCAACTAGGGGTGAGCAAATTTGTATGACCCATCTGTAAACCGAATAACTCGTTGATAATATTAGTGTTGCGTGCGGTTTTAATTGGGTCTCAGGTGCTCCATGTGTGGAAATACAATCTAAAATGGGTTTGGACGGGCAAACCCGGTTTGAAAAAATTTCATCAAACGGTGGCCGGATCCGCTCGTTGTAAACATTTATTTAGAAAGACCAGCTAGCATATTTCAAGTATTTGCATTGTCCAATCAACTTTTTTCACATTGTCCTATTTTGTCTGCTATGGGTGCAATTGTCATACTAGAAAGCCATAATACAAGAAACCCATTAAGTCATGTTCTCTCTCATGCACTTATTTAATAATGTAAATTAATTCTTTAATGTATTGTAAAATGTTGTAGTAAGACTCAAAATTGTGAACTTTTGGAAATTAACAATCGTGTGACACGATTTTTATGTTATGGCATGAGTTTTGAGTCATAATGGGATGGTGCTAATGGAGGCAAATCGTGAAATGATTTTGGGATAAGGTTGTAGTACTGTACTGTGTACGAGATTTATCGTGACACGATTTTGATAGTACCTGGGCACTATTTAAGCATTCATTGTTCATTTTTTTAGTAGAGCTTCAAGAGAGAGAAACTTGAGAAATCAAATGAGGTAACTTTAGGGTTAAGGGGCTTTGATGAGGTTTCTCTTGAGACTTTCTCTTTGGTTGAGAAACATTTTTAAACACCTTGGGTGAGTGAAAATCATTGAGAGTCTTGTTCATTGGAGAGATTGGGAAAATGGTAAAAATGAGGGTTTGTTCCTTGTTCTTTGCGAGCTTGGAGCTTATTTCTTGTAACCCTTTTGTATCTCTTTGTAAAGAACTCATTGATAGTGGATTAGAGAGATCAATCTCTCCCCCAGAGTAGGTCATTGTTGGACTAAACTGGGTAAACATTTCTTGATGTGTTTGTTTCTTTTCTCTCTTTATCTTTTGCTTGTGGTTTTGTGTTTTTTTCACTTGATTCCTAAATTAGATCTTGGTTTGTTACAGTTGTTGTTGCTTGAGGTTACTTTGACATTGGTTACCACTTTTCTTTACTCCACACATCTAAGTTTATTGATGTCATTTTGACTTCGAATTCACGACATAAACATTGAATAAAAGCACTAAGACACAAGATTGCAACCATAAACTCAAGTTTCCTCTCACCTCTTCCACTCATACCTCTTCTGGTGGACGTTGAAACTCATGCATGTCTATGCGGCGGAGCAAGAGGGAGAGAGTAAGAGACTACAAGAGAGATCTTACAAACAGTAAAAGTTGTAATCCGTTGAAACCCATCACCCGCAGAACCCGTTGTTCAAAACAGATGGAATTGGGTGATTATTTGTGAGCATTGGTTTGGAGTCGGTGGTTGATTTTCAGACCGAACCCGCCCGAATCCGACCGGTGCTCACCCCTACTTTCAACTATCATTTTTGCTTATAATTCATTCCAAAGGGAGTATATTCACAGTGGAACGACAATTAATTGTTGCTGGTGGGGAAACGACTATTAAATGTCGTTCAACAACAAACAATAATTAATTGTCGTTGGGGGCATTTTACCTTCATCCAAAAAAAACATAACTTTTAAGTATGGTTCTTCGAGAGACAATTCAACCTATCCACATCTTAAATTGAATCATATACATCTCCACTAAAGTATTATAATATTGTCTCATTTTTTTACCCCTCGCCTCTTCTAATTAGATACGTATATATAAAGTATTTTATAAGTTTTTTTTTTTTAAAG
>Ga0228711_1000372_pt1 | contig 52009 bp, 19 predicted proteins | sample MedpolnodulmetaG_2_FD_177996 | JGI IMG/M metagenome (GOLD analysis project Ga0228711, IMG submission 177996) | Root nodule microbial communities from Medicago polymorpha collected in Santa Monica, California, United States - brown nodules | ecosystem: Host-associated > Plants > Roots > Nodule... | reverse complement strand
TTTTGAAGAGTGTTCTTAAACTTTGTTAATAAATATCAAACACTTTTATAAATCTTATGCTAGTTGATAACTTAAACATGCAGTACATCCTAACAAATCCTTGATATAAAAACGAGGCTGCGTTTTTTTATTGAAAAATTGCATTGTATCTTTTGGTAAATTTCATCATTATTGATGAAAATTGTCTTTTGTAAGAAGTTGACTCATCAGTAAAATTATCATACGATCAATATAGATCAATATGAGAATCTCTTTAATAGATAATCAACGTCGAGACTTAAAATTTGTCAAGATTTTGGATAACTATAAGTGTCCAATTCACATAAAAAAAATTCTATTAAAAACAATTCCATCGTTATCTTTGCACGTAGTGACAATTTCACGTGCTGATAAAGTTTGACTTGAATTTTAGTTAATGATAAATAATTAAAGGTTGTAAAAATAATGGTTTATTTATATTTGTGATTATCTTATCTTGTCAAATAATAAGTTATAATTATTTTAGGTAACGTATGATTTTGATATTCTAATGTATATTTTATAACAATATAATTTCTCAAATTTTATAGGTTCATTCATCTTAAAGTCAAATGTTTGCTCATATTTTCAATTGAATTTGTGTTTTTGTACAGATCCTGAGAGGTTTAGGTTTGCAAGGGATACAACATTTGGAAGAAGGCACTTGAGCATGTGGACCAAGTCACCCATTTCATTATGGATTGTATGGAAATTACTTTTGTTACACGATATTAGTACACATTCATTAAATGATTAATTAACTTAAACCAAAATTAAGTTAGTTACAATCTTAATTTCAATGCTTCTGCTTAAATAGGTTTGCTTCTTCAGACAATTCTTTGGATCTATTAGTAGAGTTGATTATTTGGCACTACGGCATGGATTTATCATGGTAAGTTTCTTTCCAAGCTAAATATATATCCATTTTAACATACTTGTTAGTTTCTAAGATTAATGGCGGTGGGTTGACAGTCCAAAACAATAGAATTGTCACATAAATTAAAAATATTAACTGATGTGACAATTATAAATGTTTTGATTGGTTGTATGTGTAAAGTTGTTTTTAACTGTCAACCTACCACCATTATACTTTTAGTCTATTCAATTCAATAAATGTCAACATGTTTTTCCTAGAATTAGGTTAGGAGAAACACTTGCTTGATCACAAGCATAAATATGTGTCATTTAGACACACACATAAAAAAGAAAAGTATGAAAGAGAAAGGAATTAAAAAATATATCTTTTTGAAATAATTAAATGATAAATATTTTAATGAGTGTGTGCCTAAGTGATTTTGATTTGGTGTTGTGTTCATATAAGTATTTCTCTTAGGTTAGACTTTCAAGTATTATTTCATCATGTGGGACTATTAACAATTTTTTAGGGCCAGAATCGAACACCTAAAAAATGACTTGAATGGACCAGTATTTAGTAATATCTTAACAAATTGGGTTGTGCCTAACTCAACCCTACAAATCGACTTATAAGATGTCTCTCACTTACAAACTTATTTTCAAATCATATCCATTAATCATAGAGTGCGTTATCAATTATCTTATATGTAAATTTATATCTTGGTCTTGACACATTTTTGTTGATAGATACGGGACATGTAAATACCAAAATATAAGACATTATATGTAATTTCAGGCACATCTTGCCCCGGGAAATGATGCAGAATTTGATTTCCAAAAGTATATTAGTAGATCACTTGAAAAGGATTTTAAAGTTGTAGTGGGAATAAGGTATGATTTATGATCATATATACTAGATGCTTCTTTACTTTGTTTTTCCAAATAAGCTTAACAATTTTGTAACTTGCAGTCCAACTATCTGGTTCTTCGCAGTGCTATTCCTTCTTACTAATACTCATGGTAAGTCGTCATTTTGAAGTTTTAGAACTAATTTGAGAATGACATATAAACTCATGTTTAATTTGTGATGTGGTGGTTCTAAGTGAATTTAATCAAATTAGGGCAAAATAAAACAAAATGTTGATCATGATTTATGGCAATATTATGTCTTCTAGGTTCATGAATGTTGTATTTACGATGATTAATTTTATCATCTAAAAACGCTTAGTGGCACAACTTACTGCTCACTTGCATTCGACCCATGTGTGATTTTTTTGTATATATATAAAAAAAAGTATATATATGCCCTTACACTCAATAATGTTAAATAGATGCTACAGCGTAGTGAAATTTGAACAATTTACTTTTGTTTTGCGATACAAAAATTCAAAATGTCAGATAGCGGCACTATAGCACTATTAGGTAACGGAATTTGAACAACTTGCTATTTTTCGTAATCTCCTATTGACAACAATATTTACTATGTTTGCACATATTTATGTAGAAAATGCAATTTGCTATTTTTAATTTTTATTTTTTGAAGAAGTCAAAATGGTATATTGAACAAATTATAATCTAAATTTTTTGCTCTATGTGGACAGGGTGGCATTCTTCTTATTGGCTTCCATTTCTCCCACTAATTGTAAGTATAAACTTCTCATTTTGTTATTGTCACTTGTCTACACTTCCTTTTTAGTTTGAGGGTTGAAAATTATGGTTTTAAATTGCGGCCCACAACCATAACATTTATTTAATTTATAACATCACAATTGCTTACGTGGTCTACAACAATAATTGTGGTCCGCAACCATATTTTGCCACTTCGAACGCATTTTCCTATAATATAATGATTCGCAATGTAACTGCAACTGCGACCGCAACTATAATTTTAAATCATGGTTGAAATTAAAAATAATAAGTTCTAAATGTCAAATTTACAGATAATATTATTAGTAGGAGCTAAGCTACAAATGATCATAACAAAGATGGGACTAAGGATTCAAGATAGAGGAGAAGTAATCAAGGGTGCACCTGTGGTTGAGCCAGGAGATCATCTTTTTTGGTTCAATAGTCCCAACCTTCTTCTCTTTATAATTCATCTCGTTCTTTTTCAAGTAATTTCATCATGGTTATCACTATCTCGATTTGATTCTTAATTTAAATTTAACTCAATCAATACGAATCTCTAGTGTCTGTGTCTATATTTAGACGTGCATATCATCTTAAACCGCGCTTCATTATGATGAATCCTAATTTGCGCTTAATTATGTTTGCTTTTACGATGCAGAATGCCTTTCAACTTGCATTTTTTTCTTGGAGTACAGTAAGTTCATTTATCTTTGATCAATTTTTCTTAAGTTTAAACTTTTCTTGTCTCATTGAATTACATGCTATGATTTTTTTTGTTTAAAATAGATTGATATATTATTTTATTGGTTTTAAGAGTCAAAATTAAGTTCTAACTTTTCCATATTTTTTCTATTTCAGTATGAATTCTCTATAAAGTCTTGCTTCCATAGAACAACTGCAGATAGTATCATTAGAGTCTCAGTAGGGTAAGTTCATTTTTGTTGCAAAAGTGCACAAACCACTATATATAACAACCATTACTACTTTAATTTTGAACAATAGAATACCTTATGATGTTATGAATTATATATTTAACTAACTTGAAGTGGCAATTTTAATTTGCAGGATTGTAATACAATTTCTATGTAGCTATGTCACTTTGCCTCTTTATGCTCTAGTCACACAGGTAATTTACTAGCTAGGAAATTCATATAAGCATTTTTTCTGAGTTAAATGATTATGAAGTGACACAATAGAAAAGTTTTACAAAAACATCCAATCATATTTCATCAGATTGATATTTGAGTTTCTATTTTAAAAAATAACATGTTATACGACATCACGATTAAATATGATTAGACGTACGTGTAAAACTATTTAGCACTATTAATCAAGTGATTCTTAAGTGGTCAATGAGCTCCGGTAAAGGGCTCATCATTCAGGAAAGTCTGAGTTTGAATTTTGGTTGAAAATTATTTGTCAGACTTTACTTACCTTTCGACTAAACTTCAAATTACCAGGAGCCCATTATCTTGGGACAAGTGTTAAGACCCAAAAAAAACTATGGCTTAAATACATTTTTACCCCTTAACTTTTAAAAAGTTGCGATTTTGACCCCATAACAAAAAAATATAACAATTTTGCCTTCTATCTTGAAGGAAGTGTGCTCTTTTTACCCTTTATCTATATGGAAATATGTTCTTTTAGCTCTCTATCTTTAGGGAAATACGCTCTTTTGACCTCTTATCTTTACAAAATGTTATGATTTTGGCCCCCTGTTTTGGGACATGTTGCGTCTTCTAAGCTTATTTGCAACGTTTTGTAAAGTTAGGGGTTAAAATGGTTTTTTTATTAGAGGGTCAAAATTGCAACTTTTTAGAAGTTAAGGGATTAAACATGCACTTAATCCAAAATCTATTTAACACTATTGATGCATTGTTATTAAATCTTTTTCTTTTACCACATACTCCATAAGTCCTAGTTGGAACAATCCCCGACTAAATTTTACTTACATTTCGGCCAAACTCAAAATTATTTGCGGCATTTTTTCATGTTTTAAGACTAATAAATTCAGTTAGTTTTGTTAGAGTTAGTTAGAATTAAGTTAAGTAGTTAAATACATAATTGATAGTCAACTAACATAATTCATTGCTCTTTATTTTTTTTCTTGAGAATCAGATGGTTGAGATAAAAATAGAAATAAAAATAATGCACAATCAACAACTGATTTCATATTGTTTTTGGCTTGATATTACAGATGGGTTCAACCATGAAACCAACAATTTTTAATGAAAGATTAGCAACAGCACTCAAGAAATGGCACCATACAGCCAAAAAGCAAGTCAAACACAACAAACATTCAACCAACACAACACCATTCTCAAGCAGACAATCAACCCCAACACATGGCATGTCACCTGTTCATCTTCTCCATAGACACACTGTTGGCAACAGTGATAGTTTACAAACTTCTCCAAGAACTTCTAACTATGAAAATGAACAATGGGATGTTGAAGGAGGAGGATCAACTTCACCAAGACACAACCAAACAGTAGCATCTGAGATTGAGATACCAATTGTCCAATCATTTTCGACAACTTCAGAATTGCCGGTTAGCGTTAGACATGAAATCGGCACAACTTCAAGTTCAAAAGATTTTTCTTTCGAGAAGCGACACATCGGTAGCAATTAAATTTGTATATATTGTTGCTAACCAGTTCAATGAACAGCTCTGGTACCACCAATTAAGTACATTCTTGCAGATGAAGATAAAGGAATTTCTTTGAACAATGGAGGGTAATTTTGTTGAGGAAGCGTGATTTGTGGATGAATTTAATCATGGGTTTGTGAAAATGTAAAGCAATATATTTTGTGAACTCTGCTACATGTGCAATTGATTTGTGGATGTATTTGATAAACTAACCAAGCACAAAGGATTAAATATTTTCCTTTCTCGAATTATGTGTGAAATATATCAATCACGAACGCCTCTCAGATTAGACGTCTGACTGTTTTTGACACTCGTATGCACAACACGATCAACTATTTGGGAATTTGTTTCATTGACTTGTTGCCACAATTTTAAACTTCATTGATTCCATAAACACCAAAGGATGGTTGCAAAAAGAGCACATTGAACCGATTGGAGCTGTTGCAGTATAAGGGTGTCATATTATTATTAATTTATTATTTAAGGTCAATTTGTTATTGTTTGGGACATACCAATTTGTTGTTTAAGTTCATAGTATTATTGATTTGCTATTATATATTAAGATTTTTGCTATTAAAAAAAGGTCATTATTATTAATTTATTATTTGGAACATACCAGTTTAGTACTAAAAATTTGTTGCCGTGGACCAACCAAAATAATGGTCTCCTTTTAATTGTATTATTAGAATTTTTGTATGTGCATAGTGGTGGAGATTGAGCAAAAAATTTGAAATTGACAAAGTGAAGGTAAAATGTATAAGTTGCAAATTTACAACAAAAAAAATGTTTCAAAAAATAAAATAAAAAAATACGTGACATGTAAAATCAAAACAACATGAGATGACACCACCAACTATTTTTTTTCAAAATTGACAACGTCATAACCTCAATAAACAACTAAACTAGACATCTACCCGCGCGATGCACGGGGAAGTTTTGTAGAATTGATATCACTAATTATTATAGATTAATTTTTTTATTATATATTGAAATGAATGTATCCAAAAATATATACATTGAAATGAATGTTTTTAATTTATTCTTGTTTGTAAGCAACTAGTGTGTTAACCCGTGCAATGCACGGGTGACAGACCATTATTTTTCAATCTCAAATTATTATTTTTTTTTATTTATCGATGAAAATTATTTATCCTGTGAATTTTTAAATATGTTTGTATCTTTTTTGCCGCAATGATGACAAATATGTGTCTCATATTATTTATGTTTATTAATGATAAATATGTCTCGTGTCTTTATGCATAAAAAGAAAAATATATTTATGGGTTCTAGATTATCGTCGATGAAGCGTCGCCTCGACTGTCCTCTCACAGTCTTGGTGTGAGTTGATTCTGTGGTGGTCACTGGTTTCATTCAACGTCATCGTTGTCTTTGTATTGCTCTGGCGCCAACGCAGTTATGTGTTAGTTTTTGTGGTGGATTATGTCAGAACATGAGATTTTTGATCTGGTTTTTGCTATGTTTTTTCGTTTACGTTTTTGACGTTTGTTTTTGTTTTGTTTCGTGGAGATGAAGATGAGTGGTGGCTTTGTTCCGGTTCTGTGATTTGGTCTGAAAATCTTGAATCTGATTTTTTGGATTGAAAATCTGGGTTCTTTAGTTCTATTGTTGTTTTGTTGGATGCATATCTTGATTCAACATGACTTCTTATATATTGATGTTGCTCCAAAGGGCTAGGTGCGTAGATGCTTCGTGTTGACGTTAGTAGTCGTTCATCGTACTAAAAGATTTTATCTTGCATGGTAGCTTCTTGCGTCGGTGGTGGACTGTGATAGATTTCTACCGTTTATTCATCCCTTGATCTGGACTTCGGCTAAAGTTTCAAGACCACTATGCATCTCTGGATTCGGCTCGTAATTGGTTGTTTTGGCTCAAAAGGGCGTTTATGACTTACTGATACTTTGAAGGGAGTTGTTGGAACTTAAGTCATTTCTGTGTTGACAGACGATCCATACGCCTATTTAAATGCTTAGAAAATTCACACAACGTTTATTTGCAATTCGGTTTCGCACCCCTACATGGGTTCGTGGATTGTCTGTGGTAGTGGTTGTTTAGGGTTATTCTCTTTTATTACCACTTTTGTACTGAATTGTTGGGTTTCTTTTGTGGTTTAGTGGGTCATGTCCTTGCTCCTTAGTCTTGTACATCCTTCTCTTTTTAATTTAATTTTTACTTTGATTATAAAAATGAAAAATATTTTCCTTCAAAAAAATGAAAAATATTTGACTCATAATTTTTTATGTATCAATAATAAATATTTGTCCAATGTTTTTTTTTTATAAGAACTTCATAAAAAATTGTGATAAAAACTTGTCCCGTACATTTTTTTGGATGAGTTATAAATATTTTCTCGTGTTTTTTAATATTTGTCTAGTGTTTTTTTAATATTTATCAATTAATTCATATAGAAAGTAACTCATGTGCATAGAGGTAGCTAACATTTGTTTAACACTTTGAGAACTGCTATCGACAAACGCTTTAACAAACGCCCATCAACACACGCTTCTACAGTCAGCCACGTCAATACTTCTTTTTTGGCTACCGGCTATCAAGTTACTTTTTTTATTGTTTTATTTTTTAATTCTATTATCAAAACAAATTGGAAAGTGGAAACAATGTCGCCATTACCCCTTTTCAAAATTCTATGGTTTGCAATACATTCACATGGTTCTGCATTCAAATTCTTTTGTTCAGGTTAGTAGCAAGGGGTGGCTCTCTAATATGAAATGTGAATGGTTGTGTTGCAGGTCTTGAGTTATGTAACGATAAAGATGACACTGGCGGCGAAAACGACGGCACCGACAAAAACAGAGTTATATCCTCCTATCTCTCACGACCCCTTTCTATTTCTTTCTCTGTCCCAGTTGATTTCCTTTGCATACTTCATGGGTTGTTTGTTTGAGAGATGGGTGTTGTGTTGCTAATGAAAGGTTTTGGTATTTGATTTTGCTTTAATGGAGTTTTGGTGCTTCATGTTGAACGTGCAGAAAGCAGAATCTTTGAGATGTGAAAATTAATTATTGTTTTTAATAATATAATTGGGTAAAAACTTAGATGACTCAAACCTAGTGCACCGGTAAACAGGTAACTAGCGTTTTGAAAAGAGTGATGTGGCTTAATTTAAAAGCGTGTGTTGTTCCGCGTTTGTTAGAGCGTTTGCTCTTAGCATTGCTCTAACACTTTTTTTTCCCTTCTCTTCCTAGTAGCATTAACCTATATGTAGTGTACTATTGAATTGTCTTGCAATAAATTATTTACGTTTGAATTTTTTTTTAATGGTAGTATGATAACAAAAAAAATCTACACTCATTTATAATATCGCGTAGAAGGTGAATAAAGTCTGATAGCTTGTTCTTTTGTTCCAACCAGTAAATAATTTTACAATCGAGTCAAATACTTTTTTTTTTAATATTAGTCAAATAACTTGTTATAAATAAAAGATGTTCTGATTAAGTCATAAAAAAATGTCATTAGGATATTTAGTACTAAAGACAACCAATTTCAGGTCAACCTGAGTTACAATCCGAATTAACTTTTAATTAGTCATTTAACTCTTGTCGTAAAAAAATGGTATTAAACAAATTATTTGTAGCTTAAATATAAAAGAAGCTCTTGCCAAAATAAAATAAAATAAAATAAAATAAAGGAAGAACAATCAGTCCTTTGTAGGTTATGAAAATAATTTACGGGAAAATAATCGGTCCTTTTTTTTATTTTTATACATAGTTTCGATTGTGTCTTAATTTAATATTCATATACATACATATTGCTGTCACAGACAAAAAAAAATATAGAATATCAAACAATCAGTCCTTTTTATTTTTCATACTTAGTTTTGATTTTATTTTATTGTGATTTAAATGTCACATTATTAAAAATAAGTCAACCCAATTTGAATGACTTATTTTAAGAAAGAAAAAGAAATTAATTTTTTTTTTGATTGAATGGTTTGCAAAGAGGAGGACACGTGGCAATTGCTTTGCTAAAAACATTGTTGAATGCCATGTGGATTGACTCTTTTCAACATGTTCAAATGTATGTATAGGAGATTTGAGTGCAAACGGATATTAGTAACACTATCAGTTTGTTGTTGTTGAAGGAATCAGTTTGTTGTTGTTGAAACCACACAACTTACATCTTCATCTACCTTTCATTTTGTTTATATCTATCTATAATCAAATTTATAAACTTTTATGTTCCAACGTCATAAATCTTTTAGGAGTATAATATGGGAAGAAAAAAAAACAAAAACGCAACTAAAAATGCATGTCAAATATATCCATAATTAGACTTGTACCACTACCAAATAAATGATGATGATAAAAATAAAAAATAGGAAAAGTTTAGTTTCCAATTTTTTAAAATTAATAAATGATAAAATACAATGAGTTTTTTTATATTTAATTTGTCATGTAAGATAATTATTTTCCCTATGTATTTAAGTGGAGGGAGTAGGTTTTTAATCCAAGGAAACTTGTAGGATTATAGTTATAAATGAAATGATGATGATGATGGTGATATGTATATCTATAAAATTTAAAAGGTCGTTGGAAAGAGAATGAGATCATATGGAGATATATGAAACCATAATGTGTCATTACATCCAATCAAGAAGAACATGCAAAGTTAATAATGAATAATACAAACCATTTAGTGGAGGAAAAATGTTCTATTGCAACCCGCTTCTTTATAAGTAATAAATTTTCATTTGAAACCAACCTAAAGAACATGAAACATGTCACAGTCAAATCGAATGTATATATGCAAGTTTTTTCTTAAAGAATATAATAAAATAAAGTTTATCAAATCAAAATAAAAATATAATAAAAGCAATAGAGTTAAAAAAAATAAGAAAAGCAATAGAGAGACACACCAAGAGTGAAAAGGGAAGTGACCTTTTAATTTGGAAGAAAAACTGTAAAGGAAATTGATGAATATTGCTAAGGAATATATAGAGGGGTGAGAGGGAATTGGAAGTTATAAGAAGAACTTATATTGATGTGGTTGGTTTAATAGGATAAGGAGTGGCGTGGCTTATTTTTTGACGGAAGGAGTGATGTGGTTGGTTAGTGGATTTTTTTTTTTTTACATGCTGAATGAGTAATAAGAGTTTTTTTTAATTTAATTAATTAGTAATGAAAATAGAGTTTTGGATGTAGTGGTAGAGGTGTCAATAGAGCCCCAAATTTCAAAGCCCACTTAAAAAATCTCTTACCAAGCCCACTAAATTAAAGCTCCCTAATTGAACAAAATATTTGGGGTCAAGCCCACTCTAAAATCTATTTATTTGTGAGCCTAAAAAAACCTCACTATAAAGGTAAAAAAAAAAGTTTTTTTCCCGGTAAAAAAAAAGTTTTTTTTGGGTAAAAAAAAGTTTTTTTTCAATAAAAAAAAAGCTTCTTCGGTAAAAAAAAGTTATTTGTTTTTTTAAAAAATGTTTAAAGAAATTTTGGAGCTTTGGTGCCTTTTGATTTTTTTATTTGTAGGCTTTTTAATCTTGTGAATTTTCAAGCCCCCTTACTATGTGGGCTGGGGCCTAAACTTCAATGCCCCATGATATTGACACCTGTAGGTAGTGGGTTACGTGAGAGGGAGTGAGCTACGTGGGTGGTGGGTTTTTTTCCTTTAATTTTTCAATTTAATTAATTGAGTGATAATTAATTTCAATTTTCCAATTTAATTAATAAGTAATTAATATGTGAATTGGTAGAAATATAATGGTGGAAGTCATCGTGAGTTTAGTTCAGTTGGTAGGGACAACACATGGTAATATGCAAACCCCGATCACCACAAAAAAAAAATAGTGGTGGGGAAAGATAGGTAGTGGTTTTTTCTTTTTATTTTTTATTTAATTAATATAATCATTTGGAGGAAAAGTTTGGAGGGAAATTTTTTGGAGGGAACTTGTAAAGTATTAATTAATTAATTAATAATTAATAGGTGAATTAGAGGGAATGTTTGGAGGAAATTTATGGAGGGAAATCACTAATAGAATGATATGGAGGGAAATTTTGGAGGGAAATTAAGGGAGACCTTATAAGATTATAATTATAAATGATGTGGAATGACTTAAAGAGAAAATAACATAAATTCTACCAAGAAACTAGTCTTTATAACATTTAATATTGTTGTATATTTATTCACAAAAAATCAAGGGATCGATAAGTAAAGTCTGTAAAAAAAAAACTTAGGCTCACTTAAATAAATCGTCATTAGTAGAGTTCATTAACCATTTAAATCTAATTGCTTGATTTGTAAATGCATGCTTTATTCATTAAAGAAAAGATAAAAATACAATTAATATATCGTTATTTAAATTATAAAAAAAATTGTTTTAAACACTAGATATATCATAGTTAATTGGTTTTCTTTCATTCTCATGAATTAAACATGATTCTTTGAGCAATTCATTTCAACCACAAACAACACCATCAACTACATGCATGAATTGTCAATATATCTTACAAAGAATACAAATTTATGTCATTCTTCATGAATTAAATATGACTTATGGAGTCTCGCATTTCACAACAACATCAACCATGCACGAACCACAAATTTTGCAAAGAATATATATCTCCCTCATTCCTTCATGTATTAAATACGGCTCTTTGAGTCATACGTGTTATGCAAAAATAAGTATTATATATGTTAGTAATACAATGTGATTATAAATTTTCGCTCTTTTTATTGCGTCAATGCTTGTAGAATATCAACGATATTTTATAAAAAAAAATTGCATGTAAATTACTAACGACATTTTATATAAATTTTTTGATATAGATAAAAAAAATGAAAGATGATATAGATAAAAAAATTATAGATATTAATATTTGTGACTTTCAAATGTAATAAGCTTAACAAACCATATTTATATTTTTCAATGACAACAATAATATAACAAAAAAAATATTATCTTTTTCAATAACACCAACAATATAATATTATTATTTAAAAATTTGTTTAAGAGTATAATCGCATGCAATTTTATACTATTATATTATTTTATGACTAAATTATAAATTACACCATTTTACCACCTTACTATTATATTATTTTACCTCCCTGTTATTTTTATTCTTCTTTTTGCATAAATGCACAAATATATAAACCTAAAAAAATAAACTTTTGTGAACGTTTTTCCTTCTTATTGTTAAATTACAATGTTATACTCATGACCTCAAACTCTCATTGTCCCACCTACCACACTCCCACACCTTCATCGCCTCTGCTTTCATTTCCATTATTTCCAAACTAACCCTAACTCGCCTCTCCTCCTTCCTCAACCCTTGCACCATCCTCCTCCAAACCCACCTCTCTCCCCTCCTTTCTCTTAATCGCATATGCCACCACTAACAAATTCGAGCGCAAAAAGCCACATCTCAATATTGGCCGCATCGACCATAGAAAATCCACCTTAACCACCGCTCTCATTATGGCACTCGCTTCCCTTGGTAATAATGCCCCTAAGAAATACGATGAAACTGAATATGAAATTGAAACTCGTCACTATGCTCATGTTGATGCCTTGGTCACATTGATTATGCAAAGAATACGATCACTAGTGCACTAAGAAGGAGGACACTATTCTCGTCGTCTCCAACACAGATGGGTCTATGCCTTAAACAAAAGAACATACCCTTCTCGCCAAATAGGTAATTGTCTTATCTGAATTATTAGAATAATCTTTTAAGAATAATAATGTTAATATTAATTTCTTGATGTATTTAAATTTTAATTAGAACTATTAAAGGTTTGTTGCAATGTTACATTATTAATGCAGAAGAGAAATGACAATAGATAATAGATATGTGGAATTTAGCCATGTGAATAAGATTATTTTTTTTAGAATAGATCGCAGATATATGATTTGTATAAGAATTTTGATAATTATTGTTATGTATGGTTTTTGATCGGTTGATTTTAATGATTATAATGTATGATTTTTTATTGGTTGATATCTTAGGTGGTGAGTGTGGTTGTGTTTTTGAACAAGAAGGACCAAGTGGGTGATTAGGAGATTCTTGAACTTGTAGAGCTTAATGTTTAGAAGATTTAATCATCTTATGTGTTTTATGGCGATGACATTTCGTTTGTTCCTGTTTCGGAGCTCTTGGCATGCAAGCGTTGATGAAGAACCCTACACTCAAATGTGGTGGATAAGATTTACCAGTTTTATGGATGAAGTTGACAAGTACATATTGATCCCTCAACGAAAAATGAATCTCGGCTTTTTGCTTGCTATTGAAAATTTGCTTTCTATCACTAGTCCTTGAACAATTTCCACCGGGATAATTAAAGGGGTTGTTAAAGTTGGTGATGTGGTCGGCATTGTTTATTTGAGAGAAATGAAGAACACGACAATGACGGGAGTGGAAATGTTTTAGAAGATTCTGGATGACATTATGATGGATGATAATGTGGGGTTGGGGTTGTTATTGAAAGGTGTTCAAAAGTTGGATATTTAGAGACGAATGATTTTGGCTAAGCCTTCAACTATTACCCATAATATAAGTTCAGGGCTATTGTGTATGTTTTGAAGAAGGGAGAAAATGGACCTCATTTACTGATGTCACTGAGAATGTTACATCTATTATGAATAATAAGGATGAGGAGTCAAAGAGATGGTGATTCTAATGATCGTGTTAAATTGTCCTAGTGAAATTCACTATTTCTATGACAATATGTATCATCATATCTTGGTAACAAAGTATATGCATATAGAGTTTTTGCAAAATATGAGTTAACTAAGTTTTTTTTTTTGGTACAATGAGCTAACTAAGTTTTTATCTCAATAGGATAATTAAATTAAGGTACGAATAAATGTCTTTTTTTTAATATAAAAATGCTTGAAAGAAATTGGACGAAATAAACTAGTCGGTTTGCTTGTCCTCCTATGTGCTTGTGTATTTGTTACAGTTATAAGATAAATCTGTATAGATTACTTACTTCAATTTATCTTATTATTTTATTTTTTTAAAGAAATCAAAATGGAATTAAATCATCAAAATTGATTCATCTCGCACAAGGTGTGCAAAAGAGAATTACCCAATCAAGTTACTATGTTAATGTACGATGCCAAAAGTAAACAAAAAACTCCACACACAAAAAAGAGGAAAACTAATGCGAAACATCCATACAAAGTAAAGGGTGCCGCCACCAGTCAGTATAACTGAAGGCGAAAGTAGGCATTTTAGCTTTCAACCAAGCAAAAGACATAAACTTAACGCTATCCAATAAATGCGCCAAATCCTGAGCAGTGTGTGAAAAAATTCTGCTGTTTCTTTCCTTCCAGACAATCCAGCAGCCGGCGTGACAGATCACTTGAAGAAAAGAATGAGTATACCGCGGTAAACCCGCCAAGTGTCCAAATTGATGAAGATGTTCTCAGACAGATTGAGGAGATGTGAAAATAATACCAATCCACTGACAAACAAGTTGCCACAAGCTACCGAAGAAGTCGCAATGAATGAAAAGATGACTCATGGTCTCCGGGCAGCCACACCCCCCTGCACAAATAGTACCGTCATGCAAGAGAACTCTCCTACGAAGAACATTATCTTTGGTGGGGAGTCTGTTACGAAGTAATCTCCAAACGAACACAGACACCTTTAACGGAACCTGTTTCAACTAAGCAGCATCGAAATGGCTAGTCTCCAACGGTATGTCAAACATCGTAAGGTACTGATAAGTCCCCTTAATGGTATAACCGCTAATAGGATCAAGAATCCAACGCCACCTGCCAACAATAGAATCCTGCAAAACAACATTACACAACAAGGACGAACATTCCACAACGGAATCCTCTTCCCACCCCAACAAACGCCTCTGCCACTCCCAAGTCCCACCACCAACACCCCACCCTCTCCTCGCCATCTCCCTCACCGTCGCCCCTTTGTTTTCAGCCAGATGAAAAAGGTGGGGAAATTGCATGCGTAAGGGCGCTCCCCCCACCCGGTTATCTAACCAAATATAAGTGGTGCCTCCTCCACCAACCGTCCAACGTACATTATCCTCAAACCAATTCCCCACCCCCATCCCTACTCCACTACGGATACCACACATCATCCTCCACCGAGCGGACATGTTCTCTCCCCCGTCCAACAACCGCCCTCCCTCCTCACCGTATCTAGCATGTAAGACTCGATACCATAACCCCTCCTTATCAACCAACATACGCCAGCACCACTTTCCAAGCAACGCTACATTAAACTCATGTAGCCTCCTAACTCCTAAACCCCCCTCCGCCTTCGGTAAACAGTGTCCCAGTCAACCCAAGCGATCTTTCTGACACCCTCACCACCACCCCAAAAAAAAAATTAAATAAAGATTCGATAGAAGAAATTATACATGTGGCGGCCTTGAAGAAGGAAATAAAGTAAACCGACAAGGATGACAGGACAGACCTCAGAAGGATCAGACATCCACCAAACGAAAAAAATTTGCAATTCCAGTTCGACAATCTAGAGGTTATAATGTTCAAAATAGGGATAATAGTCACTTTCCTCCCTAAGTGTGTAATGAGTAGTCACAATAGTCCTTCAATGTATCAAAATTTTAAAATAGTCTCTGATTGTACACTCTGTTAGTCAAAATAGCCTCTAATTCTTTTCATATAAGGACTAAAATAACAAGAAGTAAGTACTTATAAGGACTAATATATGGCAATAAGCAAGTATACTGAAGGACTAATATGATAATATTAATGAAACATTTTAGGCTAAATTGCATTTTTGGTCCCTTAACTATTTAGGTAGTATCGCTTTGGTCCCTTAATTAAAATTCGATTCATTTTGGTCCCTTAACTTCTCTTTGTTACACATTTTGGTCCTTTCCGTTAGTTGTAATTCAAAAACGTTAGGTTTTCTTGATCTTCTTCTCCTCTTTTTCATCTTCATATCATCTTCATCAACCTTCAACAACAAGAATCCCAGATAAATTCCAGAAGAAAATGACGAAAACCTAACGTTTTTGAATTAAAACTAACAGAAAGGACTAAAATGTGTAACATAGATAAGTTATGTGACCAAAATAAATCGAATTTTAATTAAGGGACCAAAGCGATACTACATAAATAGGACCAAAAATGCAATTTAGCAAACATTTTAACATCAAAGACTATTTTGACTAACGAATTGCACAATCATGGACTATTTTTCAAATTTTCATACATTGAGGGACTATTGTGAGTACTTTTAATCAAAATCAAATTTTATACATTTACTTTTAATCAAAACCAAAATTTTCTAAAAACGTCGTTCATAATTTACAAAGGTTAGCGCAATTAAATGAGCGAAAAGACGGGCACATATTTATCCGTCTTTCCACTAGAATTATATAATAATAAATAGATAGATTTTTTTAAAGAATACTAAATAGATACATAAATAGGAGTAAAAAATATATAAATAAATTTATGTGTAGATTGGTTTGAATCTATAAGATAATGAACATATTCCTTTTCTTTCTATCTACTCATGGAACTTGGGGTGGCAAAATGGGTTGCATAGATTTCTCGAAATAGCTTAATTAAGATACTCTAGAATTGAGATAAAACTAGGAATTCAACCCGTGCACGGGTTTGTTAAAGTACAGTTAAATATTATTATTATTTATTATAGTATGAATTTGAAGAAAATTAATCTTTACAATGACATGTTATAGTTAAAAAACTATTAGATTTGATTTCAATAATAAAAAATAATTGCATTGACTTAAAAATGGTAATTTCGATACAATGCAGTTATAATATTTTCATTTAAGTATATTCAATTTTGGTTTAAAATGATTTTTTTTTTAAACAAAGGTTTATATATATATATATATATATATATATATATACACACACATACATACTTAGAACAACAATTTTTTTAAAAATTGGGAACTGAAAAAATAAAGAGCATTTCTTTTGATAGAATTAAAATTAGAACCGATTGTTTAAAAAAAAGTTGAAGGTTTATTGACACTGAGAAAATAAGTAAAGGTTTAGAGACATTTTTATGGTATAACCTTAAATACATTTTATTGATAATTTTTGTATGTTTATCTTTTGTTATATAAGAAAATATGCATGTTTGTAAATTTTATTTTATTTTTAAAGAATATATTTGTTCTTTGTGAAAGACATGTAAAGGAATTAAAAGTCAATTATATTTTTTAGAATAAGAAGCAAGAATTTATGTACTATAAATCTAGATTTAGAAATAAGAACTAAGAATTGATTTGAACTCTCTCTTATATGTTAGAAAGACTATTTGTTATTAGATCATAAAAAGACCCTCTAATAAAATGACCCAGTAATGAATCATTTTTCCATGATCACAAATATAAATGAACAATGTTTGGTCACGAACACATAAAAATGACTTTCTTTTAAAGGGTTTTTCTATCATGTTTAAATTTGCACATGTTAAGAAGTTTAAAATAGTAACTTTACATTGGAACTTGTATATTTTGCATTAAATATATAACTTTTTAATAATTAATTGTTGGTTTTCAATAAAAACTTGCTTATTTTAGTTGCTTTAACATGTGCAACATTGCACATGTTAGAAAACCCTCTTTTAAAATACCAAATCATTTTATTATCAATTTCTTTTTTATTATTAGAGAAAGTTTTTTACACGTGTTTCAAACAGTATTAATTTATGCTTCTGACCATAGTAGGTTCCTCTTTAAATAAATTGTTATAAAACAATAGATAAATAATAAAAATATAAGAATAAATAAATAGCTACCAAGAAGCTTCCTAAAAAAAGACGTAATGAAAGTAGAAGAAAGAGAACAGAAGGGAAAAAAGCAACCGAGAAGCTTCCATCCTTGGTTATTCCAATTCATCTTTTGTGTTTGCTGCACATTGCAATCAAGGCCAGCCAACATCATCCCAACATTAACAATTGCGCCGAAAACATATATTTCTGTCAAACCGCAATCTTAGCGCCAATAACTTGTACGTTTAAAATGTAAGCTGATAAATCAACCTGTGTATAGATCTTTGCCAATTCGAGCCTCCAAATAGTCAAAACCGACAAAATTGAAAATATGAAAAGGGATCTTACCATCATCATAGTCTTCCTCGTTGAATTTGGTGTCAGCATGAAACTGTAGCATCGAAGAACTGCTTTCAACCACATCATACTTTTTTTTGTTTGACACCGCAAATTTTGTAATGACATATATTTTTTCCTCTTGCAATGATTTTTTTCGGAATGAACCTCTTGGGTACAGTAGCATGGATGTAATTGGACTGCAGAGGAAAATAATTTTTTATTGTAAGAGATTTTATTCAAGTATTATATTTTGTATGAATATAATACACACATTGATACCTCTTCATCAATCAATACCATATCTATACCAAGCAATTCATTTTTCTTATTGATATGAAAATTGTCCCATAGTCTAGCAATACGCACTTTTAGACTACTCTCCTCTGTAGTGTTGACGAGGCTGTTCAAAAACATATGCGTGGTGTCCACTGCCCTGTAAGAACAAATAATAAACATTTCAAACACAAACAATAGTATGGTAACAAAGTTTTACACATTACTGTGAGCAATGAAATTATATATGATGTTATTCACTTATTTGTTGGTATTTCCCTGAACAACAGATATGATTGCCTACAAAGAATTTGGTAACCCAAGAATGAGTAAACAAAAGGAGTGCAAATGTGAAAAGGTGAAGAAGTGCATTGGATGTGTTGCACATTTATATAGAATGCTTTCTACAATGCTGATCAGTTTTTTTCTGTGTGTTTAATTGTAGGTAGTGAATTAAGAATGGCAAGAGATGATATTTGAAAGGTTATGTATATTGAAGCCAAATCAAGTCTTCCAAATTGTTTTTTTTTTATCAGATTATATATAGGTTTATTAGAGTGATGTTTACATGCTATTTGGCAGGCAATTTACAAAAGCAGCTTTTTATGCAGGCAAAAAATAATAATTATCCTGGAGGTGATAAAAATAATGAACTTTCCATTTTTCATCCCCTAAAAAAAGCATTCAAGTGAAAGTCAAAAAAATTGTATCATTAATCATTTATGTTACTTATGACTTGCTAATTGCCATCGAACTTCCATCATTATACGTAAGTTCTGTTTTTTTTTCTTTGTAATGTTAAAGCTATATATTCATATTCATTGTTCCACTAATGAAATGAAACATGAGTGGACATTTTTTCCATTATGTATTGATTAAAACCAAATAAGTTGTTACCTAATTTATTGGATTGGACTATGAAGGGATGTTCAATAAAGCACTACTAAAATATAAAATATAGTGGGTGTGTTTAATTAGAGATAAAATTAAGAGATTTGAGAGATGATAGAAAGTTTTTTTAGAGTGTCACATCATCACAAAGCTTGCATGAGAACAACTCAAGTTTCATTTACAATGATATATAGATATTGATTTGAACAGATAAAAAGAATTATATAATTTAATTATGAGGGAGGATATTTTGACTTCAAGAGTAACTTAAAAGAGTTACTCCAAATCTCCACCATTAATATTGTTTTAATCTAATGGCCTAAAATAACATTAATTACACTAATGTGAGCTATATCGTAGGCTAAATCAAATCTCAGAAAAAACGTTCAGCAACATCTCTCCTTGATTGTAAATTGAGCTCTGTAATTTCTATTTTCTAATCCTTGATTGCTCATTAATATCTGGAATTTACAAAATTGTTTGAAAACATTAGATATTGGCTGACCCAACTCTCCAATTTCTCAAAGATCTCCCAATCACAACTTTATAATTCTGAAATTAATATTGTTTCCTCTACTTTTCTATGTGCATGCGAATTTGGTTCTTTTCTGATACACCTTGTACGAGGAAGAACACTTTAATTAGGTAATAAAATTCTATTTTAGCCTTTTAAAAAAAAAAGGATTATTTCATCTTTTTATTTTCCAGATTTTTTTAGAATGATATAGAAAAATTAAATTAGGGGAGAAACTCATGGATAAGAGTTCACGGACAGGAACAGTCGGGAGAGTAGATATTTGAGAATATGTTGGGTAAGGAGTTTCAAAAGCGGAATTTCAAAAGCGGATCACATGAGTGTCGATTAAAAGCCGTTAGATTTAAAAGATTGGAGGGTTAAGATTTGGAGTCAATATATCCCCCTCTTTAATTATTATTAATTATAAAAATAAAAATAAACCATCTATCTATCTATGCTATATTGTAAACTAATCTTGAGTTAATCTTAAGCTTGAATTGTCTACCTCTAAAACCTCCATACATTTTCTTTAAAATTTGTCAGCTTCCAAATTCTAAGTCAGTAAAATTCATGAGTTATATAACCTCCATTACATGGATTTAATATCTAATGATACTAACTCCTTTAGAAAAAAAACAATTGTGATAAAAACAAAAGCAATTCCTATATGGTAAAAAAAAAAAAGTTTTGCTAACGAATATCCTCAAAACACTTTTTAAGCATTATAAAATAAACAATTATTTAAAAAAAAATCAAATATTTCGATTTTCAATAAACTGAATACATTTATTTGAAAAATGTACATGTTGTAGATAGCCATCAGATGTGTATTTAAAGAGCCTTAGAAATATTATGGGGGCATCAAGAGAAACGTTCATCATATTTTATCTCCTATGATTAACTTCTATTTTTAGTTAGACTATTCGTAGGATTATCTCCTATGACTGAATTCTTGATTTCCCTATTTATTTAGGATTAGGAATCTTGTATAATTTGGTCCAAAAAAAAAAAGGAGTCTTGTATAATATGTCTGATAATTTCAGCAGAAATAATTGTTTAAAGTTCAAAAAGAATTACTGACACAAAAGTAAATACAAGTTACTGTCTATTCGTGTTAACTGAACCTTCCTAAAATGATTTAAAAATAAAGAGATAGATGTGGACAAAAAATACAAAATATTTTACAAAAATATAGGGACATTACATTACAACATAATTTCCATTTTTCATCTAGAAAATTACATGACATAAAGTCTTCATATGGTGACAACAATTGCAACAATTCTGGGGATTCTATGTATTTGGTTAATTACATCGACAAGTCAGTTATACTTGTCTAACAAAAGAAAGAGAAAACTATTTCTTCCTAAGGAACATTATAGTCCAAGTCAAAATAAAAATTCAAATCTTCCTTTATCTAGAATTGTTTTTCTGATCGAAAATGCAATCTTTATAGTTTTATATTTACTGAACTATACTGATCCAAATTTACAAAATCTAAGGAATCATACATTTTACAAAATCTGAAAATGCAGTCCATGCAGCAGCAATCCTCTCCGCGGCCAACCTTTCTTCCGGTGCTCGATAACCTCATCTTGTGAGATGAAACTTAGTTGTTTTGTTGTAAATGTTCAAATGTACAAAGAATATAATTTAAACAATATTAAGATAACTTACTTTATGTTAAGAGTCTCACATCGGATAGGATATGACCTGACAATGTGTTTATAAATGAGGGTAATCCTCATCTCACAAGCCGGTTTTGTAGAGTTGTGTTAGACTCAACCACGATTTTTAAGATGGTATCAGAGCCTCTTTAAGATCCATTAGACCACATGCTATTAGGTTTTCGTTTTCGGTCATCCATCATTTATGTCCACGAACCAAGCACACTATTGTCGCGAGGGGGCAATCTGGGGATGTGTTAGGCCCTCATAATCACAACTAAATTCAAGAATTCAATTACAAGATCTCGTGAGAATTTTAAATTGGGTATTACTAACGAATATTCTTAGGACATTTAGAAGTTATTTATTCAAAAAGTAAAATAATTCAATTTTCAATAAATTCAATACATATATTTTTATAAAAATGTATTATTTGACTACTTTAAATAAAATAGTGTATTTCTAATACAAAAACCTTATTATTTCACCCTAAAAAATAACTTACTACTATAAGCTAGACTTTGATTAGATGGTTCAATTTGTATGTAAAATTAGAATTCCCTCCATTTACACGAAATTCAAATTAAACGAAACCCAAAACTATAAAATAATAATAATAATAATCAAAATTAATAAACCTTGATCACATTCACCGAATTGATTCAATTATTTTGTTTGTATGATGGATGATGAAGCAGAAGCAGAAGCTCCATCATTCTCTCTAGGCTTCGATCTCGATTCACCAAATCAAGACCCGACAACCCTTATTGTACCCGACTCCGATTCTGATACCCGACCCTATCCTCCTCCTCGTCGTATCCTCAAACGTCTCCGTCGCGGTCCCCCTTCGTTCGTCGTCGATATCGAGGAGGTGGACGATGATGATATCGAAGACTTCTCCTCGCAAGATGAACCTGTTCAAGGTTCGTCAAATTCTTCATTCTTTTTCTTTTTTTTGTTACTGACAAAGTTCGGGGTTCGAACCCCGGTAGTTGTGTCCAACTTAGGATTTATAGATGATAAAGCTCTCTTTTATTAGTAGTAGGGTAAACTGTTGGGTCATAAGGGTAGTCTGGAGGACCGTCCACATCGAGGCTAGAACAATCACAGAGACGCCACACTCTTCAAACTTTACTCTTTTATCCGATGTGGGACTCACACTTGCACACAACATAAACTACTATTTTGGTCTCTGAAAGTGTGAGGCACGTTATAATCCCGAAATATAGCAAAGTTGCAGATACATTCTCTAGTGTCTTTTTTGCGTAGTAATTCTATGCAATAAATTGATAGATGAGAAATACATTTGAAACCAAAATGACTAACCAAAGACACAATCGAGGACTAAAATGTCTAACTAAGGAGACACGTGGAGGGTCGTTAGCGATTTTGATATATTCGATGACTATAATGCCAAAGTCTCACGCATTCCGAAACCAAAATGGCCATTGTTGTTGTTGTTGTTTGATGCTGAAAGAGGATTTGTTTATTGTCAGTTTTTAACTTTTATTATAAAAAATCCTTTTTTGTTAGGAATTATAAAAAAGGTTTATTTTGATTATGAAGTTTCTTCATTTTCTAAAATTAGCATGGATATATTTAAATTCATTTAGCTGAGCTTATCTACTACCGTAAACACTTGTGACATTGTTTGAGAGAATTTATGAAAACAACTTATTACATGTTCATAAGTTGCTTTCAGCTGATTTTCAACTTGTAAAAAGTTTATCTTGATTCTGATATTAGAATGAGTTTGTTTGGATAGACTTATGAGTTTGTTTGGGTTGACTTATATTAGTTTATTTGCTGACATAAGCATTTCTGACATTGTTTAGGAGAGTTTACGAAAACAACTTATAACATGCTCATAAGATGTTTTCAGCTTATTTTCATAAGCTTTCCATGATAACTTATAGATTATGCGAAAGTAGTTTGACTTTATTTTATCTCGTCTTATAGAAATAGCTTATTCGTAAGTGCTTATATGATTATCGTTTATGCCTTAAGCTGCAAAGTAAGTTGTTTATCCCATGGTCTAGAATTGCTTTGTATGTAGCAGCTCAAAAGTTTATATTATTGTCTTTATCTTTTAACAATTTTGTTTATCCTTTTCTACTCATGACTCATGAGCTTTAAGTAGTTTGTTTATTTTTGATTGATTCTGAAGTGTGTTCACTTTGTGACGATATTAGTATCTGCAAATTCCACTGGTCGGAATCGTTCTGTGTGCAGTAGCTCAAAAGTGTCATTGAAAGGTGCTGGAGTTTTAATTCCTCGTTCATCTCTCAGCTCTAGTGAGAAAAAAAGAAAGCAGGATTTGGAAATTCCAGATTCTGTTGGGTTGGAAACCGGCCGAAGTGGGTCCGTGTTTCGCAAGTTTGCAGCTAGTCCTCTTCGCAAGTTTCAATTGATTGATTCTGATGATGATGAAATGGTTGTTGGTGGTGAAAGTAAACCCGGGCCCTCCTCCTCAACAGGGCCAATGTGTAACCGAAACACACCTTTGACTTCTTTAGAACAAGATAGCAAGACACAGTTTGCTGACGTGAACCAAAATCAGGAGGATTTATGGAAAGATCTTTCCCCGGTGAAGAATTTTTCCATTTCTAGGAATTCTCAAGCTTCTGTTGGGTTGGAAACGGGTCAGAGTAGATCGGCATTTCCCAATCCCAAGTTAGCGGCTAGTCCTCTTCGCAAGATTCAATTGCTTGATTCTGATTCTGATGATGATCTTATTGTTGAAGATGTTAGAGGCACAGATAAACTTCGCCCTGCCTTGTCAACAGGTAAACGAAACACACCTTTGAATTCTTCGAAACAAGATAAAAAGGTGCGGTTTGTTGATGAGGACCAAAATCAGAAACATCTTTCCCCAGTGAAGACTTTTTCCATTCCTACACCTGCCTTCAATGATATGTTTGATGAATACTTTCGTTCTGCCAACAACACTCAAGTGCCAAAATCAAATCATAATGAGACATATCACAGGGTTGATTCTGAATGCCAAAAGGATGAACAAATATGGGAAGCGGCAGGTCCTCTTCCTCCTGCACATCATTATTATTTCCATGAGGATTCAAGAATTCAGCAGTTGGTTAGCAGTCGCCTGTGTAACTTTAGTCCATTATGTGTCAACGCAGTGGATCAGCAACAAAATATTGATTACATGTAACTTACAAACACTCTTTCCGTCGTCATTTTTATCTTTTGATAATAGTAAAGAAGTATTTCATGAACTTATGTTTTGATTTCAGGGGACAATTTGACAGCGGAGGATCAACAAGCAGAAGAAGCAAATCAAAAAAGTTGAATGGTTCTGAAGGTTCAGTAGATCCCAATATCATTTCTAGTAGTAGCAGAAAGAAAGCAACAAAGAGAAACAACACTAAGAAAAATAATGAAACAAGCAAATTAACCTCTTCAGATGTTTCTGCAAATTGGGTCGAACCAAAAGATGCAGGTCAAAGACGTGTACATGCAAGCGATCAATCGGCTGGTCATTGGTATACAGGATCAGATGGAAGAAAGGTATATTCAAATTTCTCAAGAATGTTTAATGATATTACCTTGTTCAATTTATTTACTCTTGTTGCTATGCTGGTCATAAAATGTTGCAAACATGATGTGTTATTTTCTGTTACGAAAAAAAATACAAATACCACCCAAGTTTTATAGTATTATTTAGGTGTTTTATAGATGCAGGTGAAATTTAAATTATAATGCCATTATGTATTGCCGCTTTTTTCCTTTTGAAGAAATTTTGTTGTATAATTCTATCGATCCTCAAGTTTCCATCTTTCTAATGTGGCTCTTGATACTTATTTTTATGCCAAAATGAACATCACGTGCCATCAAGATGCGTAGTTAAGGTACTATATCTGATATCTGTCATCATGATACAAACATCTGTCATACATACCCTCAAACTATTATACCGTCATTGTATTCCATATTATTCTTGAAGTTGCAACAACTTTAATGCAGAAAATATCAGTGTTTAATCTCATGGTAGAAATCAAGGATATAAAGCTGTTTTTGGTGTGCCTGGATGTGTTTATTTTTGCAGTGAAATTTCTCTCAACCAAAATGTGAAGTTGATAGTTTTTAAATGATCCAAGGGATGGTAACTCATTCTGTGAATCCCTTTATCTTCTTCTAGCAATGAACATAGAATACCAATATTGCAAATTCTTACAATTCTCCATATGATTTCTCTTGAACCTTTTGTTATTTCGGCATATTGTACCCATTGATCAGAACCTGAATCTTTATCTTCACATTGTAGGTTTATGTTGACAAAAGTGGGAAGGAGTCGACTGGCCGAAATGCTTACAGACTTTATCGGAAGGTACATTCACTTGCAAATTATTTTGATGTTGCTTTATGGTATTTGTAGATGAGATATCATATGGCACAGAATTCCTTTGATGCTTACAGGAGAGTGGAGCAGCATCCAAGAAATCCGAAAAGAAAACAAGTACTAAGAAGCCAACTGCCAAGAAGAGAAACTGAACATTGATCCAACATTAAATTACTTTTTGACAGGAACCTGTAAATTACTTGCTGATACACTTATTAACATTACTAACATGTAAAGAGAGCATCAGAGAAAACACGCCGTCTTGTAGAAAAGAGAGAGGAGACTTTTGTTATGCACAAAACGCGTTGCTTAGTTACTATGGATACTTACTAGCTAGATTACATGCTCATCTTGCCTTTTTTTAATGGCTATTTTACTATACATATATTTTCCATGCTTGCGCCATTTCATAACGTCGTCAGTCATATTTATATGTCATACTTACATATGGTGGATTTTGTACCTGTTGACTCAGAAATTCTTGTAGTAGTTCTAACCTTGTTTGGTAAGTGAACTGAATTCGTTCAGTCGAAGCGACGAGAATAGTTTTCCGATGGCAAGCGAACTTGTATGCATTTCTCTTTAATGTTTTTCCTTTCTTCAATGATATCATTCACAATATTATTGTATTTGATTATGTGAAGCTAATATACAAGATAAAAAGATGATTTAGTACTACAAGACACTTAAGTATATGTGTTCAGAAAAGATAAATTTTAAAACTCAATTTAAGCCTCTTGTATTTTTCATGTTTATTCAGTTTCATTTCATCTACGAGCTTGCAATGTTGTCTGGTGCTGGTAATCTGTAAATCTTCCCATTTTCTCCATAAATCTTCACTTATTGTTGTCCCTTAATTTTTTTAAAAGTGTCACTTTAGTATGTTAATTCACAACGGTGAGATATGGCATCTAATATGAATTTCTTCCTAAACTAGAAGTTGCAATGCATCGTAAAGTCTTATTCTTACCCAAATTAGAGGTTGAGACCACAACCTAGCAATCATATGCAATAAGCTCCAATAATACTAAAAAGGAAAAAAGAAAAGATACAAGTGGTGAAGGTGTAAGCCATACCCATTGAAAATGACAAAAAAATAAAATAAAAATCTAAAACTAGGGAGATTTTTTATTCTTGGGTAGATCTAGGGAGATTTTAATCTCTTACGAAAAATTGTATACCCGCTAACATACCAATGAGATGTATATTGTATATGACTAAATCACAAGTCTATATGTGAGATATAGTTTGATACATATATAAAATTTGGAAAATGTTAAAAGCTTGTCCTTGAGACATTGTTAAGAAAATAAAATTAAATAATTTGTCTTGAAAAGTGGTGTATTTAACTTAAATCAACTTTTTATAGTTTAAAACTTTTTATTTTCAATATAAAATTTTCGTTTTTTACGTTTTTAAGTAGTGTCGATAGAACACTCGTTAGTATTATCCATCAAATTTTCTCAATGAAAATATTACCAATTAAATCTTTTTTAATTTTTTATACCACAAGTTTTTCAATATATAAACTACCTTCCACAAAAAAATGATTCTACCAAGAACTATCTCATTGATTTTTTTTGAGTAAAATTATGACATGGAACCTCAACCACAAACAAACTTGACAAATATCCACCACAATTCACTCCACCTCAACATTGAAACCAGATGAACAAATATCAACGTGGACCAATAATAACTCACAAGCTAGCATTATCACCCAATGGAAATCCAATTTTGGATTTTCCAATATCCCTAACACTCTCCTATATTCATTCACTCTTTATGTTATGTTTCATTTCATTCCCATAATAACATAACATTATTCCAAAAATAGTAGACAGACACTTGTTTGTGTGACAAGAATGGCTTGTAACACATTGATGAGTTCTGCTATCTCAGCATTTCCATCACTTCTTTCTTCCTCAAAATCAAGATTTAATACTTCACTTCCACTTCCTTGCACAAATGTTTCTTCTAGATTCACCATGACTTCTGATTGGATGCCTGGCCAGCCTAGACCACCTTACCTTGATGGTTCAGCTCCAGGGTATGTATATATATGTATATGCATTCATTTTACCATTATTATTATTATTTTTGGTAAATATTAAATAAATTTAAACTTGTATCAAGAGAGTTGAATTGTTGTTGTAGTGGCATTTTAATTTTAGTTAGTTCAATTTTGTTTGAGAAAATTTTAGTTAGTGCCTCTTAAATATTCTAACATGTCACACATGCTATTATATTTTGTTTTTTTACTAATAAACACTTGTATATTATGTGAAGTATGGACACTCCTAAATTTAAGTGTGTCTCGATGTTTGACATGTGTTGAACACGGACATCCTTATAAACCTTTATTTAGTTAAGAAAACTAAAGTCGTCGGTAATTCTCGCAATCATGCGGTCGGTTAATCTGTGATTGTTCAATCAAAATCGGACAATCCTGATCTTGATAAAGATTTTGAGTTTTTTTAACTATAATATCGATATTGAAATATGGACCGTCTGATCTTGATCCAATGGCCATTGATGGGCCGATTCCATGAATGCGGAAAATTGACTAAGAAAATTGCAGTCACCTCTCCTCATATTTGGGGAGCTTAGGTTATTTACAAAATTAATTTTAAGAGTTAAAGGTAAATTCTCCTTTTTTGTTTTGTGATTATGATTTAGTGTATGAATATTGTTATGGTTTTGTGTTACAGTGACTTTGGATTTGATCCTCTACGTCTTGGTGAAGTACCTGAGAATCTTGAGAGATTCAAAGAGTCTGAACTCATTCACTGCAGATGGGCCATGCTTGCTGTTGTAAGTATCTTTTTTCAAGAAAATAAGTTTAGTTTTCTCTTGGCACTATAACTAGTAGCCGTGAAACCATCCGGTTTTGATTTAATTTAACGGTTCGGATTTGCTGATTGTACGCAAAAATGAGATATGTACTGTCAGTGTATACTAGTCTTACAAGGATGTTCAATGAGAATCCAGTACTTCATGGTTGTTTTCAATATCGATATTAGGTAGGTTTAATGGAATCGGCCTATCAATGGCTGTTGGATCGAGATCAAACGGTCTAGATTTCAATATTTAGACCGTTTGAAACGGTCTAAATCAGCCCATCTGATGGACCGTTTGAAATCTAGACCGTTTGATCTCGATCCAACAACCATTGACCGTTTAAACTTACCTAGGTTTATGTGGCAATGTGACAAGTTTTTGTCGAACATCGGTGTAAAACTATTTTACACTGACAGTGCATTTCATTTAAATTTACTAAATTTTGTTGTATTATGCATGCAGCCAGGGATTTTGGTACCAGAGGCATTGGGATTAGGCAACTGGGTGAAAGCACAGGAATGGGCAGCACTTCCAGGAGGACAAGCAACCTACCTAGGAAACCCTGTTCCATGGGGAACCCTACCCACCATTTTGGTCATTGAATTCCTTTCTATTGCTTTTGTTGAGCACCAAAGGAGTATGGAGAAAGACCCTGAGAAAAAGAAATACCCTGGTGGTGCTTTTGATCCTTTGGGATACTCTAAAGACCCTAAAAAGTTTCATGAATACAAAATCAAAGAAGTTAAGAATGGTAAGCAAGAGCTTTTTGTTACACTATACAACACCTAAGATAGATATTGAAATGTTACTTGAACATCGTTTCGTGACACTAAAATTCGACAACATTTTAAATGAGTAACACGTTTCACACACACGGTTAACACAATGCGATGAGTGTTTCAACTACATGTAGATTTGAATACCTGAAAATCATGGTTAATCACATTCAAATTCGTGGTTGATGAAGTTAATGAGTTGCAACACATGATATATTTATTAACCAAATCTAACATTTCATTGACCATATGTGTAAACTGCGTTAACCATTTAAAATGTTGTCGAATTTAAGTGTCACAAATTGATGTTCAAATAACATTTCTGAATAGATATTACTTGGTTATTACATTTGAATGTTGTATAGTATAGTATAGAAAATTGATCAAATGTGTGACTTACTACTTTGTTGAATGTTTGTTTGTATTAGGACGTCTTGCTTTGCTGGCTTTTGTTGGAATCTGTGTTCAACAAACAGCATATCCAGGAACTGGACCTTTGGAGAATTTGGCAACTCACTTGGCTGATCCATGGCACAACAACATTGGCAATGTCCTTATTCCCCCACAATAGATATCTTCCTCAAATCAATGTTTGTTATATTAGCAGCTACTTGTAAAACTCCACCAAATACATTTATTTTGTCAAGAATCAGATCTCTCTATGGTGTTGTTTTCCTGTCTTTGTAATTAAATTTTCAAATATTAAGATACCTCTTGGCATCAAAGGAGTTAAACCTTAAAATGGACCAGATATATTGTTGGTGGTTAGATTATTGTTGTATGAATTTCAATGCACAGTCCTTTATAGAAGCAAACTTACACAAGTAGATTGACAAGAAAATAACTCCAACCTATACACAACACAATCTCAAAGCAACTTATAATGGCAACATTAGTCCTTCCTAAACCCACTTGGGTTGGCCTGGTGGTATTGACTTGGGACCTGGGAGTGTGCTCCTCTTCAAGGTCTCATGTTCGATTCTCCTCGGTGCCAGTTTGAGCGGGCTAATTTAGCTTCTTCAAAAAAAAAAACATTAGTCCTTGTCAAATTTCTACTGGCATGGACAATTTAATTGACCTGGCATCCACGTACCGATTGAGTCACATATTACAATCCCAGAAGCTCAAGATGCCATCATTGGCTTGGCAACTTCAACTAGTTTGTCGTTGTTAGCCTTTTTCACCAAGGCGCACACACTCTCACCACCCTGCCTAATCTCAGGAAATCGGCGTAATCTTGCTCCCAATCTTCTAACAGGAAGCTGATATATTTATTAATTCATTTGGGGATACCCGTTCAACTACCTGATCCATATCCTTTGCAGGTTTTATCTGCCGGTACATATTTTTTCGCCATCCCGACTTGTAATGTAGAGCAAATGTTTGCATTAGTGTAATTTTAGGTGACATAAATTGTTTGAAAATGTACTTGCAGACAACACATAACTAGTGTTTATCATAATGGAGGATAGAAAAAATTTACCAGAAATCCTACTAGACTGTGACTAATGTATGTGAGGATAACAATCAACAGAATGCAATGCCTACAATTAAAAACTTCAATTATTTGAGCTATTTTTTACCTTGAAAATTTAAACCAAAACTATACATGACATAAATGAAACCATATCACAATCAGACATAATTTGAATTGCATCCTGAAACCTTGTAAAGAAAAAAGTGAATCCAAGACATAAATTAAACAAGAATGTTTTGTTTAAGAATTAATATATCCTACCTCAGAAAGATGAAGCAGTAGCTATTTCAATGGGTGAAAAGGCCAGTTAATAGTAAGGGCAATACAACATCAGGCAAAGGAAACCTCACACTCTCATAACACCAAATCAAGACCTTCCTAGAAGCAGAATGACTAAGAATTACACTAACAAACACCCTGCAGAGCCTTTTAATCCCCTCACACTTAAAATACAATTAATTTAGCTGTAGATGCAACATTTTTAGATTAGCGTCACGGCCACTCGTTTCAGTGGCTATGAATGTCTGTTCTCAGTGCTCAAACTGCTACTACTTCCACCGACACGATTCGGTTCTCCAACCCTAGCTGCCAAAGCAAGAACTTCAGGAGACATATCCCAGCTTCCGCTTTTTCTTCCCCAGCTAGATCTCCTAGGATGTATTCCAACACGGTCACTTGTCTCATCTACTGTTGTCCTAATTTCTGGAGACAATTCGTCAAACTCCCCATCCTTTATAGCCCCGCGATTGTTTAACTGACCTTCACAATGATCAATGCTGCTTCCCATGTCACCCGCCCAGACTGTTTTTCTTCCCATTTCTATGTCGTCAACAGCTTTTCCCATACTTGGACTCATAAAGCCACCACCCACTGATCGAGCGGGTAATACTGGTTCCACTGGCACCTTTGCCCTGAAATTATTCTTTGATGGGGGAATGCTGGTGAAGAAAATCTCTTTGAAATTATCAAACACTCCTCTGTTGTACGGGTTGGCCCGTCGATCATACCGGTATCTGAAGTTCTCGTATGTAGTCTGCAAGAACAATGAACACATATATGAAGTTGTAAGTGCTTTAGGACTGCTAGGTTATTTTCAAAGTATATAAAAGAGTGTTTTAAAAACCAAACCGAACAGTTCAACTAGCCGAACCTTTCACCGGCCTTTACTACGGTTCGGTTATTTTGACTGTTCAATAGCAGTTTCGCCTGGTTTGAGCAGTTCAAGGCAGTTGAACCATGACCCAAAGGCCTCGACAGTTAGATGTTCAGTTCAATTTTTAAAAATTGATATGAAGATTCAAAAAGTGATTAATTACCTGATTTGTACTTATGAGATATAAATGAAAGGCGGTAAGGCCACCAACAAACCACATGCAGATGAAGGTGTAAATTATTAAGACTATGGAGGCTGGACTTTTGATCATTGCCTTCCAAATTGTTGTATCGTCGGCCTTCATAATTCTTCTAATATAGACCCAGCAAAATGCGAAAACGTATATACAAAGTAGCGTAGCTGAGAAGACAAACATGAAGAAGAAGCGATAATTACGCTGCATAACAATTTGCGCAGATTCAGATATACAGAATATCAAGAATGGCATGTAGTAAATGACAAATTAAAAGTCATTGGACCATAAATATAAATACAATTGAAAGGACTAAATGATAATGAGAAATGCTGAACTGCAAACAGGTAAGAAAACTTCAATTGAATCACTTTCACAAAGGAGCATAACTCCTAATGAAACATTAGGTGAAATTTGATGAACAAAAACGAAAGTCCACGATGATATAATCAATTCAATTTGTGAAGATTCTGAGTAGAAAATGAGTTATAAGCAGAAAGAAATGATGGTAGCAAGGACATAACAGTAACAGTTGAAAAAAAAAACTAGAAATTTGATTAGCTCAAAACATTCATCACACAGACAATGCTACCTATTATTACATTGTTATAGTAGATTATTATGCATTGACAACTATAATAAACAAGAAAGTAAAATGATGTTAATACAAGTTACTCAATGAATTTTGCACTAGACTCTATGAGCCTGAACTAAACTTTAGAAATGTCATGTTCATTATTATTTAACATTCAAAATTTTCAGTGGAGCCCTTGTACAAAATATAACTATTTCGACAAGTTTCATGCCGTCGGAGAATTGGCTACCACTTTTACTAACACAGATAACAGTAAAACTCACCCCAGATACCGTGCCAAACTTTATAAATAAAAACATCGCCATTGGTAAACAAAAGGTCGAACTTACCAGCCCAATGCACTGCCCAACCCAGGGGCAATGGTGATCAAACCTCTCTACACAGTTGTTACAAATTGAGCAGTGAGAGCATCGAGGAGGCCTGTAGAGCATGCAAGTATCACAATACTTAACTTTAACAGAAATTCCGTTGACCTCAACCTCCTTGATCCGAGGCAACCGCAATTGAGGAGTTTGACCAGATCCAACATCTAGACCGCCTTCAACACCTTCTGGCTCTGGTGGATGTGCATTGCGCGGGATTATACCAGGGTCGCGTGCAGATGTTGAAAAGAGAAGACCTATGACCTGACAAAATATCATAGCATCAGCATACAGTTGGAAATAAAAAATTTCGTACTCATACATTGGTGGATTAGTGCCTCCACTTTATGAGAGAAAACTGCCTAAATGATAATTAAACAGCATATAGAAAGTCAATGGTCGTGAACCATGTTGCTTTGAGCAGTTAATCTCAACTAATTAAAAAGGTTTTGACATCAGCACAGACAATAAAGTTTTATGGCGCTGTGCTATGCATGCTAGCACTCAGCCTCTAGTGGAAGTTAGAAGTTAGAACAATATACTTGAATGCAGAGGAAATCACTGTTGTTATACTTCAACAGAAGCACAAAGGAGAAGCAGTAAGGAAAGCATACAGATTCAAGGAATGTGGGGCTATGTGGTGATTCGAAGATTTCAACACTCAATGATACAAAATCCATTTGAACTGTGGTTGGGTCTGAAACAGAAGCTTTAGCCGAATATTGTAGAGATCATATGGGGCTATGTGGAACCGAATATTGTTCACGGCTGTTTCTGCAAAAAAAATCTATTTGCTCATCCTATTTCTGATCCAGTTCTATCATCCACCTACCCTTTGTAACCTTTGTCCCTTTATTAAAATAGTTTCTTTAATCTAAGCAAAATGATACCAAAGCATGATATTTGGCTTAAGAATAGATTCCATATTTCTAGCTCACACTAGTCCAACATGCCAATCTCACTATGGTTATGGTTAGGCTAGTTTTAGTTATTCTGCAAAATAAATGGCATCATCGATGTTGTCATTCGTCAATACATTCATCAAATTCAACTTCTAGCTACTCCATCCAAACAAGTTTATGTGAGTTGCAACATCGAACAATGCTTCTCATGCTTATATACAAAGTACCGTAACAATACAGTTGAGCAATGTAGGGTGAAAGGAATAAACTATATGTTAGTGTTTATGAGAGAGAGAGAGAGAGAGAGAGAGAGAGAGAGAGAGAGAGAGAGACTCACATAAATTGTGAAGATAATAGCAACTGCCATTATGGATACCCCCCAGTGATGAGGATAATCATCGAAAAAATTTCTGCCAACATAGACACAGAACACTATAACTGGAGCAACAATAAGAAAAATTGTCAAGCCCAATGATCTTGCATCCGGTCCAAATATGAACCTTCCCTGAAGAAAAAATTTCTGCAAGAAAGGGATTAAAACAATCAACGCGTATCAGCAAAATTATATATTGACTAGAACAGAAACATATTACAGGGAACTGAATAAATTCTACTAGTATTGTTTAACACAAAGGTTCGATTTCAATTTTCAGATATTACAGGGAAGACTATGCCGTCTCTAGGGGATAAAAGGACAAGATATTGTTTCACATTTCACAGAAAGTAGAGCTTTAAATATTTTTTTGGCAGACACATTCCACGACCAAACCAACTAACAGAATACACATTCGAGAACCAAATTGACAGGGAAAAAACACATTCGAAGATATTTCTTATTGTTACTCTTTGCAAATTCAAACTCCAAAATCCAAACAAACTAAGGCCTTATTTGGATAAACAACTTATTTGCAGCTTATAGCACAAATGCTTATCATGACAAAATAAGCTGATGTATAAGCTATGTCTATAGAAAACGATAAAATGAAGTTAAATTGTGATTCGTATAAGCTGTAGTTTATTTTCATAAGCTATCCTGGCCAACTTATGAAAATGAAAACAGTCTCAAATAAACTGTTTTCATAAGTTCTCCCAAACAGTCTCACAAAACTTATGTCATTAGATAACCTCAAATCAGTCAATCCAAACAGACCCTAAAAATAGCATATTCATCATAAACTAAAAATAGTACCTAATTCAACAAAGAAAAAATAATCTAAAATCTAAAATAAACAGCATTACATAATCATTACTTAATTATTTCTTAAATTAAACAAAAAATAAAAATCCGACATCATCATAGATCTTTTCACTAATGCATGCTACTTCAAACCCTATCTTAAAATTCTAACACAAAACCCATTGAGTATTTCATCAAATTAAGATAAACCCATTTTCCAACATAAATTAATATATAAAATAAAAGCAAAAAAAATGATTCTTGATAAAGAAAAATGCAAAAAAAAATGAGGAAAAAAAGAAGAAGAAAGAGTGTGACATGACATACATTAGAACCCTTCCAAGCTTGATAAACAAGCAAATCATCAGATCCTGAAGCTGGATCGGATCTCTGAGGTGGTGGTACAACGTACATATCTATCTCTCTCTAAAAATGCCAACTTTTTCAAATTCTCTCTCTCTCTCTCTCTCTCTCTCTCTAACTATATCTATATGTTATATCTATCTATTTGGAACAAATTGAAGAAAAAAAGACATGAAATAAAATGAAACACAGCAAAGATTGATTGTGTGTGAATTGAGGTTTCTTCCGGCGACAAGGTACGAGGGTTTGGTTTGGTTTGGTTTTTTTCTTTTGTGTTTGAGCGTAAAAAGGTTTGCTTTTTTGGTTGCAAAGAAGAAGGAATTGATTCTCTTTTACTGTCACAGACACTGTAATCTATGTCTATGCTTTACAGCATCTATTCTTGATGACGTGGCATCTTTCATTTCATATCATGGATTTTTGTGATTATTTTTGTTGAGATATGGGAGTATATATTTATTTTCTCAAATATGATAAAATCAAACTACTTCTACAATGTTGATTGTTGGAACACTAGCAACGATAGTGAAAGTTGGATAGAATAAACATCTTTACTAGAGCTAGTGCTAGTAGATTTAAAAATGCCCCATATTGGAGAGTCATACTACCTAGTAAGTGTTTATAGAAGTGGGGGTGGCCTACAAGGGTGCCCTTAGGGTATCCATTTTTGCAAACGGGTGATCGCATAGAAATTATATATATTACATATGTGTGCGTTTGTCCGGCTGGGCTGGGCTTGGGTAAAAAAAAGAATATTTATTTATCACTTGAAAGTGTTAAATTAACATTTTATTAAGGTTTAATTGCATGTTTGATCTCTTATGTTTATTTTAGTTTTCAATTAGGTCCCTTATGTTTTTAAAGTTTCAAGTTGGTCCTTTACATTTTAAAAGTTTCAAGTTGGTCCAAAACGTTACTCACGTTGGAATAAGTTAGTCCCTTCCGTCACTTAACGTTTAAAGATTTGGGTTGACAATATGGGTGATAGATCCTTAACTTATTTAGAAAATTAGTTTAAAACATTTTTTTAATTTTTTTGGTTTTATTAAACTCAATATCATGTCGTGAAAGGGACTAACTTATTCCAACGAGAGCAACGTTTTGGACCAACTTGAAACTTTTAAAACGTAAGGGACCAATTTGAAACTTTTAAAACATAAGGGACCAACTTAAAAACTAAAATAAACATAAGGGATCAAACATGCAATTAAGCCTTTTATTAATTTAATCATTAATCCGAACAATTGATGTTTCCTGTGTTTTTCCTCTCTTCTCCCTTTTTCGACTTGTGTTGACAAGGTTTTCTTCTTCTTCTACTCCTTTCTGTCTCGTCGGTTTCGAGTGGTCTACGTAACATATAGTGTGGTTTAATCGAACGATTGATTACACCATGTTTGAGGGTGTTATTTCTAGAACGATTACTTACGGTGCAGTACGTAATCGAACAGATGAACTTGACTGTTTTATCTTGGAGGCGGTGCAGTTGTTTGTCTACCTTTCACAAACTCAGGTAGTGCTGCGAAACATCTTAAAGAAAGCGACCTGGCTGTGACTCAACCCGATAATATCTTCGGTGGTAGTTTCAAATTTTTAAAGGTAATTTTCTGAACTCGAAAAACAACATTGATGTTAATATTTTATCAACGTAGATAGAACCACAATAGACGAACAAACTCTTCCTAAAATATTTTAATGGTTCGTTTCAAAGTGCAAGAAAAAACATTGTATTTTAGAGGGTCTGATGCCTATTCAATCTTCATCATGACATTAAAGGAGGTTGGTCATGTAGATCAGTCTTGCCATTGTATTCTTTCATGGTTGTAAGGCAGGAGCATCTCATAATGGGATATTCATTAATTTCTCTCGAGAAGGGTAGTTGAATAGCATCTTTCTTTTGCCTTTTTCTCTTGGAGGTCCTTGTGATGAGTTTTCACTCTTAGCTCTTAAGTTGTTGGCGTTGTCATAGCCCATATGACCTTCATGTTGGGGGAGAACGAGTTCGTTTCTTATTATGTCTTTTGATTTCAGTTATCCTCGCCTACTTGAGCATTTTGACTTGAGCATGCATCTGATTCGCGTAAGGTTGGGAGGGTCTCTAGCTCTTACATCTCCAAGTAAATTTTGACTTGAGCATTTTATTAATGACGTAGTTGGAATAATTTTGTTTGAGAAAGACATGATTATTTTGGTACCAAATAAATTTATATTGAGATAGCGCAATGTGACTATCGTTATCTTTAAATTTTTGTAAAATGCATGTATTATTAAATTTGTATGGTTGGTATTGGTGTTTATGATGTTAGTAGCATGATAGAATCTTGTAGCTTCTGTGAATTATGTTGATATTATATACAAGTCAAATATCATTTACGGTCATTTAAGTTATATGATTATAATAAGTTAGTCTTTAAATTTTTTTTGTTACAAATTGGCCATTTAAGTCATAAATGTTTGCATCATTATTCTATTTTCATCAAACTCGGTTAAAAAGTGTTTATGTTCAATATTAAGTTGATATGTCCAAATTCACCGTTCTCAAAACTAGAGTTTATATACTATATTATATGATTGCATGTCAAAATTGTAAATGAATTGTTGAGATTTGCATTTATTGTGGTGCTAATATTACATTTAAAGACAGATAGATTTACAAATTGTTAGAGTTTGAATTGTTTTGGATAAAGAAAAATCGTTGAATTTACAAATTCTTGTTGTTTTCTTTTCTATTGACGGTTGTTTTAATTCCTTGAAAAAAAACTTATGGGTGATTCCTTGAAAGTTCTAAGTTTTGTTTAAAACTTTCTGACTTTTAAATTCATTATGACAATCGAATAGTTATAACTATAAAAAATGCTTGATAGTTATACAATTGTGTCGAGGATGAGTCACTACATGGTAGTTGTACAATCATGTTGAAGTTCAGTAATTCAGTAATTTATCACAATCGAATCAAAGTCATGGTTTTATGAGTGTATACGTAGTTTGTCTAAGTTTTTATTTACACGCTACTTGTGTTAATTAGCCATGAATGATACTGGTCTTCTAAAAATGCAATAGCGTTTAACTCTTTAGGGAGAAGCTTTTTTGTCTACTATGGTCATATTTAGCTTGAAAAATAAATCTATACATTTGTACTTAGATGATACCGACTCACGCCATAAAAGTACACATGATAAATTAAATTATGTAAAAACAATGATATTGTAATGTTTGTTGTTTCCTTTCATGAAAACCATTTCAAATATTTATTTGAATAAATTTTCAAATCATACTTTTATTATAAAATTTAAGAATATTTTGTGCAAAAAAATATATTCTAGTATGCCTAAATAAGATGCATCACACAAAAAGAAAGGAAACAAAAATATTATTTTATAAAATTAAATTCAACAGTCAATTGGTTTTTTGATAGATTTGTCTCATTGTTAAATCTATAAATGGCATGCATACTTTTTTAGTTAGAGTTTTATGTCCATTCGTTTCTCTTTTTTTTCTCTTCCTCAAACAATGACAAGACGAATCTTAACCTCTAATAATCCTTGTAAAAGAGAGAGTATAGAAAAATTAATAGATAATAACCATAGAAACAAAAATAGAACACAAAAGAAAACAAATAAAAAATAAAAGAAAAACATAGCGGACAATTCTACAATGTTGTCTTGGCTTTAAACATTGTGAAACTCATCTTTTAACTTTTTGTTTTCTTTGAGTTGGGAAACCATAACCATATTCATAACTACCATAACCATGGAAAAGAATATTGACGAGCATTCAAAGACTTCTCCTCACAAAGATGAGGAAAACAACAACAATGCTAATAACATACCTCATTCGTTGTCGCCAAAAACGGAAGAAAACGCTAAAGAGGCAAAATCGGATGGTGAGGATGAAAAGGCTAATGATGTAGATCATGTTGAGGGAGAGACCAAAGAGGGAGAGAAGGTTGAGAAGGAGAGTGAGGATGTTGTAACAGTTGAGGTTACACCAGAGACTCCACCTCCAAACCTGGAGAAGGTTTCAGAAGACATTGATCGATTTCTTGCTACTCCACATGAGAACAATAACAACAATGTCAGTGACAACGAAGAGAAGATTCTTGAATTTGTTGACAAGTTTTTGGATCTCGTGGAAGAGAAAATGGCAAGGTACGAGTCTAGTGAAAAAAAGTGGGGTGAGACTGTGGAGGAAGATTCATCTTTCCTGGAAGATGTGAATCGTGTTTCAAAGCTAATGAAATTGTTGAGCATAATGCTCACAGAGTTTCAATCTAGAGAAAAAGAAGAAGAAAAAGAAGAAGAAAAGGAAGGAGAAGAAGAAAAGAATGGAGAAGAAGAAAACGAGAAAGAGAAAGAAAAAGAAAAAGAAGAGAAAGATGCAAAAAGGGATCATTCAATATTGTTTAACCGCGTGGATGCGATTCAACAACGAGCAATGTCGTATTTGGAGGAAGAGTTCCATTTGTTAATGGAAGAATCTAGAGTCGAAAACAAACCGGAACCCAATGGTGCCCATGACTCGAAAGGGAAACATGTGGCAACACCAGAGCCATCAGAAAATGAACCGACAGAGATGCCTATGGATTTCCCGGGTTTTAAGGATGAGGCCATTAAAAATTTGAACAAAATAGCGCGCGAAATGTTATTCGCAGGTTATGATTCAGAGTGCTGTCATGTGTACATTGTTTCTAGAAAGCACGGTTTTGGCGACGGTTTGCACAAGCTTGGGTATGAAAGGATCAGCATCGACGAGGTCCAAAGAATGCAATGGGAGTCACTTGAAAGAGAGATCCCAACATGGATTAACACATTTAAAGAATGTGCCACTGTGTGGTTCCCCGGAGAACGGAAGCTTGTTACTTCAATTTTCTCTGAGGATCCATCGGTGGCAGACACACTGTACACCAACCTGACGCGTGTAGTGGTGTTTCAGCTTCTCAATTTTGCTGAAAGTGTCGCGATGGCAAAACGCGCTGCGGAGAAGCTCTTCAAGTCTCTAGACATGTACGAGACTTTAAGAGACACAATTCCAAACTTGGAAAAACTCTTTCCGAAGGACTTTGTCAATGAAATCAAAGCTGAAATGACATCGGCCAAGAATCGACTCGGAGAGGTTGCGGTGTTAATATTTTGCGAACTTGAAAACTCAATAAAAAATGACATTGGAAAAACTCCAGTTGCGGGCGGTGCAATTCATCCGCTAACTCGCTACATAATTAACTACCTACGACTCTCATGTGAGTATAAAGACACACTGGAAGAAGTTTTTCGCGAACATTCAAAAATTGAACGTTCAGATTCAACAAGTAGGCCACATTATGAAAACGAAAATCATCATTCAAATGAGAAGGAAAATGAGCCACCTTTCACGGCACAACTGACACGTGTAATGGAATTACTCGACACAAATCTTGAAGGAAAAGCGAAGTTGTATAAAGAAGTGCCATTAAGTTGCATCTTTATGATGAACAATGGAAGGTACATTGTTCAAAAAATTAAATCGTCAACTGAATTTTATCAAGTGATGGGTGAAACTTGGTATCGTAAGAGATCAACAGAGCTAAGAACTTACCACAAAAACTACCAAATAGAAACATGGGGCAAGATATTGAATTGTTTAAGTCCAAAAGGTATGAATGATAATAACGGGAAGGTTCCAAAGCCAGCATTGAAGGAAAGGTTCAAGACTTTCAATACATTGTTTGAGGAGATACATAAGACACAAAGCACTTGGGTTATGCATGATGAACAACTTAAATCTGAGCTAAGAGTTTCAATATCATCTCTTGTGATTCCTGCTTATAGATCATTTTTGGGGAGGTTTTCGCAATATTTGGATACAGGGAGACAAACAGAGAAGTATATTAAGTTTCAAGCTGAAGATATAGAGACTTACATTGATGAGTTATTTGATGGGAATCCTAACCATGGCACCATGGCCAGGAGGAGAGCATAAAACCTCATTTGATTTGATGATGTTAAATCAAATTAACAAGCACATGTGTGTGTCCACTTTAAAATTTGTATGTATGACATTAGGTAGGCTCTGCATGCATGTGCTATACTACGAGTATAAGCTTTACTTTCTTTGATTATTGTTGTTTGTTATTATTAATTGTTGTAATTATACAATAAATTAAACTAAAAGGGTGGGGGAGCAACAAAAAGGCGGGGGAATTATGGTTCTCTTAATGTAATTTACTTATGTATGTATTGCATTTTCTTTGTAATTTATTTAGGACGAGTTCCTCTCTTGTATTCAATCACTTCACATTTATTATAACTTTTCCTTTGAATTCTCTATTGAGTTTTTGTCAAGCTTAATTAACTCATTTATTTTGGATAGATACTCACTCATTTGCAATTACAATTGTTTTTTATTTCACCATTCTGATTTATGGAGCTTAATAATTATTCAAAATAAGCAAATGATTTTCAAACACAAAAGGGACACCTAACATCGTATAATATACGGTAGGGATACCCTTATATCTTTTTTTTTAATATTATTCTTCCATATGTTAGTTTTCCATGCTTTGCATTTTGAGATACGTTCGTGTACATTGTCAAGGAACATATGTTTCAATAGCAAATCTCTTTAAAATATTACATAGTTTTAAATTGTGGTTGTACAATTGAGGTCACTACAATTGCGGTTGTTGCTAAAAAAAATTATTTTTCACTAGCATCAATTAATATTATAATTTATTACTTATACCATAACTTATATCTTACATTTTTTCTCTAAAATTTCATATCCATTTCATTATCAATTCTCTATCACTTTAAGTAATCTTTAAATCTTTCATGAAAAAATACTAACTAAATCTAAAATATATAGACAAAGTAAGATAAAAAAAAGTGTGATAACTAGATACCCCATTGCGGTCTAATGCAGTTTCATGCGACTATTGCATCTATGAGCGAAGCTATGTTGTATGAGTGGGGTAGCTAAATATGTGATAAAAATTTATTACCCCAATAATACATATTTAGCTACCACAAATGAGTTTATTTGTCGAAATTTAGTAGAAATAAAAATGTTAATAGATATTCACTTGTTTTAAAGATATATTTCTTCTTATTTTTGACCTTTTGATCTCTTAAATAACAACAAAAAGAGGTTATTAACACTAAAAATTATCAAAACAATATTCAATATTTTTTTTTATCTTTTTTCTTTATACCTAGCCCCCATATACATAGATGACTAGCTTCGATTGCACTCACTATACTGTTATTTTTTTTTTTTTAAGAACACTATATTGTTACGTTGCAAATGCCACCTTTGTTGTGATTTACAATCACATTGTAACAAATTGTTGGTTTGAATTTCTAAAGGTTCACTTTTTATCAAAGAAATGCATTTTATTATAGCCAGAACTAGACTCAAATATAATAAAAAAAAAAACTAATTACATGTAGATTTTGACTACGATTTCAGAAAAGACCCCTCACGGTGTTTTTTTTATTGAAAAATATTAGTAATTAGTTGTTTTTTTTAATAAGCTAAGCAAATTATATTAAAATAATAACAAACAGCCGCTCAAGCACAAGGCGTGATAGAGGTAACTGTTAGAAATTTACGTATAAAACAGTCAGACTACCAACGACCAAAGAAGCCAAAAAAATTACAACATAGCTTGAAAACAACATTAGTAATTAGTTGTTAGATTAACGTTTACTCTTTGATCTCTATTTTAACGACTTTCATTTTTTTCTCACTTAATTCAAACTAGTTGAGCTACAAAATCTTCCACCTAAATCTATATATGCATTGGAAAGAGTTTCTTTCTTCTTCTGATTAATCATAAATGTTTGCGTAAAAAAATTATAAGTGTTAAATTACTAATAATATTGAGTTTCACTTCATAGCAATTGAATTATAGTTAGCTAAAATTAATAGTTTGGATTATTTTATACATAAATTAGACACCTCATAGGTGGAAGATTTGGTATCTCAACTAATTTGAATCAATTGATAAAAAAAATAGTTTTTAAGCAGTTAGTAATCTTATAAGAAACTCTCACATAAATTCAAGACTTAAAATGGCAATATACATAGACAGGAAATCGATATACATGAAAATGTGGTTCGTGGCATTGACAAGAGATATATTAATATAATTTTTTTGACAAGAGATAGATTAAGATGTTTTTATTTTGTTAACAAAGATAGTTAAGATCTTAGTAAGACTTTCTTAAAAAGAAAAAAATCTTAGTAAGACTTGGTCATAGACGGATTGATTATAAAAGGGTAATCAAGTATTGATCCTCAAGAACATTGTCATTATTTTTATTTATTTTTGGGTCAAAGAACATTGTCACTATAATCTGGTCAAAATTGTAAATGAACCTTCATATTTTTCTTGTATCAGTTACATGTGCCTTTAGGTAGTCAATTTTGTTGAGGTGTTTTAGTTAATCAGTTTAAGTCCGAAATGTACTTTTCGTTGGTAAATTTAGTTTATATAATTTCTAACAAAAAAGACAATAAAGTATCCAATTAATTCAAAGACTAAAATAATAAAGTTTTACACGTTCAAATATCAAAATGATGGTTTATGTGTTCTAAGTGTGAAGTGGAAAATGAGATCATCTCCCTTTATTTAAAAAGAAAAAAGAGAAATAATAGATAGACACGATTTTTTTTGGCAAATACTCAACACCAAGGACAAATTGGTAATTTTAATTTAAAATATAGGGACATTTATATAATTACCTTATCTTTCTCTCCTCTTCTCTATGCTTCCTTTTGACTCTTGTATTTGCTCCCTCTTATTTCCCCCTACACTACACTCTGATCTCTCAATCTCGCCTCAATCCTCTTTTGTCGTTCTCTCACCGACGTAGCATATCTTGTGACATCATGCACAAATCACCATTCTCGGTCTCAGTTTGGGGGAGACAATTTTTTCGACGACGATAGCTGGAAAAGGTGATGAGATGAAGATTTTATCCTTGACGGTGATGGTTGAGGGCGAGGAGATTACCGACATAGGTGATGATGAGTGACGACGATTTTGTCGACTGCGATGGTGACAGTTGAGGACGAGGAGATAACATAATGGTATAACAATGTATACAAACACTGAGTCGCGTGTTTGTCGTTTTCTGTGTATGTTTAGTTATCAATTCTTAAAAAAGCACAGCTCAATCTGAGAGAGATAAACATATAAAGAATATTGATGAGACCTATCTTGTTATATATTTTAGGCTTATTTATGCAAAAGGTCCCTACAAATAAGGGTCACTTGAGGTTACTAATCCTTTCAAATTTGCTCTGCAATTACTAATCATTTCTAATTTGGTCCTTCTCGTCATTTTTTATGGTGACAAGACACATTTCTGCTGATGTGGCAGAGTTGAATAGGAGATAAACTTGTTGGCTCAGTAAAAAGAGGGTTGTGTAAACCAAAATGTGCCCCACTTCTTTAGACAAATGCAAAAAGGCAAGAATACCTTTATTTAATCTTCTCAAATATTTGGAGATCGAATTGGGGATCAGGGTTCTTGAACACCAAGAGGAAGAACACGAGCTGGGAATTGAGAAATTCATGAGGTCTTTCTAGCACTCCCCTGAGAATTTCTAGATCTGCAAATCTAATTAGTTACTCCAATCCTTTCCTTTTTTTCTTCATGTTTTTCTACTACCAAAGCAACATCATCATGAATGATGAGATAACAATTGGAATGACGAAAGAACATAGTCATATAAAGGAATAAGGAACAACTAGATTGGGTGGTGGCGAAGTTGGACCATAGTATATGTTACTATGTGGAGGACAATACTAGTAAGTTTTACCATCGTTGTTGCTGCCGTTGGATGACAGATAGGTGGAGAGGAGTAAGTGTAAAGATGAGGTGGTGGAGGTGGAGAGTAAGAGTATGAACTTTCACTTGTTCTACCACAAGAGGAGCTAGGTGGAGCCACTAGGAGACGGTAGTTGTTGTGGTGGATGAATGTGGCGACGAAAATGGTGGTGGTGGAGATGAAAATTAGTTGCATGGGTTATCACAAGCAACATGCATTATGCACTGCATTTGTTCTTTTGAGGCAACATTGATTTGATGAATATGTTGTTGCTAAATGCAGACACACACTGCTGAGCATTAACACTACTCTTTTGAACAAGATTATTATTTTCATAATTGATCTCAAATCAATTCAACAAATTAGAGATAAAGATAAAAGTTGCAAGATAAGAGTGTGTCGTATTGAGCTATGCCACATCAGTAAAATACCGCCACTTGAACAATAGGAATCAAAAGTTAAATGATTAATAACGTAGATTAAAATTCAAATGATCAATATCTACGAGACTTTTGCATTTTTTTTTTTGCACCGGTTTCATGCTATGCTAGTATACTTAACAATTAAGTAACTTGCTCCTATCTCTCTTTCTTTCGTTGTCATCTTCTCACCAAATAATAGGTCCCACAGTTACTTCCAAATTCACTTCTTCAAACCTTGTTACTATGCAATAATAAATAACTACTACTAGAACAAACTACGTTCCCTTCAATTCCTCACTCATAGAAGAGATAAACTTTCTCAAAATCAAACCCAATGAGTAATTATCCTCCACCAGGTACTTCAATTTCTCTTTTATTTCATCAAAAATTGATTTCAAATTCAAATTAATTTCTAATTATTTGATCAAAAATTGAATTTTGTTAGGGTTTGGATCTCCATACCCACCACCACCAGGACCACCGCCTCATCATCATCATCATCATCACCACGAAGGCTACCCTCCGCCGGGTTATCCAGGAGGCTTTCCACCACCACCGCCGCCGCCGCCACCACATCACCACGGTCCGCCGTATGATTCCTATCAAGGGTATTTTGACAACGGATATCCACCACCGCCTCCTGCTCCGCCTCAGTACCACAACTACCAGCATGTTGATCATCATCACCATCATGGTGATCCTCGTTGTTGTTCCTTCCTCCGTGGATGGTATGTGTTTTTCTTTTACTTCACTCTTCTATGTTGTTTTGTATATCAAGCACCAAAGTAGACACTAGACACAACACTGACACTAACACGTTGATGACACTGGTAACTATTTGAGGAATAAAAAATGAATTGAATGTAATCACAGTGTCACATGTGTCGGTGTCTGGGCTGACACACGAACATGCCTTCAATTAGGAGTGTCGGTATTTTTTTTTTTTTAACCTTAATCCTTTAGGTTCAGTTTGACCATAATATAATAATTTTAAGTAAGTGTGTTTAGGGTTTCACTGTTGGTTACGGAGTATATGTCAAATTTGATTGTTTCTTGACTTATTTGACTACCGGAAATTTGGGTGTCACCATAAATTGCGGTTTGCAACTGCAAGTGTGGCTGCAATATAAAGGTTTTAGAGATCTCTGCAAGGGGATCACAAAGGTAATTGCGACTGTATGAACTTAACTGTCCTTATTTTGCTGCAATATCAAAGTTCATAGCCTATGTAGCACTAACACTTCTGATTGAAGGCGTGTGTGTTGTTGAGACGTGTTACTGTGTTAGTGTTTGACATATGTGATGACATTAAATTAATACTGATATTTACGTGCCAGTGTCGGTGTCGTATCTGGTATTCGTGTCTGGGTTAGTGCTTCACAGTTCATACTTCATAGCATAACCATGACTGCAAATTAAAACTATGGGCGACAAATGTACGAGACTCTTCCCAAATGGGTTTGGGAAGGATAGATGTACACAACCTTACTCCCGTTTGTTTTTGAGATTTGTTTGTTTTTGAGATTTGAATACGTGACCTCCAACCTTATTGTTGCGTCAGGCTCGCTTAGTCCGTGTTTTTACTATAAATGGTTTGAAAATTTAGGGTTTTACATCAAATTTTGTTGATAGAGAAAAACATCAAATCAGTAAATTACTTCACTTCGAAGTTCAATCTCAATTTAAAATTTTAATCAAATGGATTTTGCAAATCCAATGCTCACTCATGTGAACTAATAAGATTATCCATTCTTCTGGTAGAATGGACATTCTAAGTATCTGTCCTTCATCAGATTATTTTTGCCTGTGATAGAATGGAAATTATATGTGCGTGTGAGAGGGTAATACATCTGATAATTAAATTAATATTCGTGGTATTTCCCAATATGATACCTTTAACATAAGAAAAAGACTAGAGACTAGGGACACCTTTAATAGATCAAGTAAGTTACTAAGGTAGTTTTTGATGGATAAATAGATAGATATGATAAGAGAATGTACGATTTCTATGTATTGGGTGCATATTGAAAATCAATGCTACATTTTTTGCTATAATATTGGCCTTCGAACCACATAATGATATAACAATTGAATAAGCAGAAGGATACAATTCAGTCCCGTGACAAAATATTTTGCATTAAATAAGAAAAATGATAAGAAAAAGATAATTCTACAATAACCAGCGAGCAGGCAACAATTAGTTGGCAGTGTTCAATTGTGTTTCCCTTTTTAAGCGGGTAAACTGTAGACCCAACCTATGTGCTAGATATATAGTATGAGTTATAACTAGTACCAAACTAAGAAGCGGTAGACACGAAGATGTTGTGATAGACCGTGCCTTTGATAAGACATGAATTGGATATAGTGAATAGAAATACTAAACACGCTGCTTGTTTATTCTGTCGTATGCAAGTAGGCAGAGTTGAGAAATATAAGGACGAGGCTGTCAGTTTTGACTTGGACCGTTGAGTCCAATATTCGATGGATAAATACTTTTTGTTTTGGTTTTTATTTTCCTCCTAATTTTTGTGAGATTATTAGGCAAGGTGCACAAGCACAACTAAGTTATGTGTTGGACCTAATCAACCAGTAGTTGATTTAACACTCACTTTTAATGTAAGATGTAACATAGCAATTACTTGTGTCAACTGTGCTCTTTACTTACAAGTTCACTACATCCAGTCCTGAGGCGAACACATTAACGATTGAATCCTTAGTTAAATTTATCAATCATGGCCCCAACTTAGTTACATTTTCAGCTTGGATTGGTAATTGGATTTTATGGAAACGAATATCGAGACCTAACTCATCCTTACAAAACCGGCTTGTACGGTGAGGAGTGCCTCCTCTATATGAACTCTTCAAGAATCCTATCTATCCGATGTGGGACTAAATCCCCTCGAGTGTTGGTCGCTAACATTTATGCCTCTGCTCGTCATAATATAATATGTGAAACTCTCCAATTAGCCTTTTATGACACACTATGCAGCACTAACATTTCATATTAAAGGCATGTCCAGTGTCCAACACCAACACGACACAGACACATGTGGTTACTTTTAATTATTCTATTTTCTCAAACTATTACCGGTTTCATGTCCAGTGTTTGTGTTTTTGTCGTTGCTTCATAGATGACATATCATTAAACTAAGAAGTACCTTTAGTATTGTTTTATTTCAACTTCAGTCATCAACTTTTTTGTTACAATTTAAAAATTGCAAAAAATGTTATTAGTTTCAATATTCTGCTTCTCTCCAGTTTGTGTTTATAGTTTTAATTGAAGAATAGATTGAGAATCCTTCATTTACACTGCAGCTTGGCCGCGCTTTGTTGCTGTTGTGTACTAGAGGAATGCTGTTGCTTTTTCTGATAAGCATGCCAAAAAAAAAAGGAAGTTGCTTCTGTCCTTTGGAACACTTGGTTATGTCCCTATGTAGAAATGTTGCTCCAATTCTTGATATTTTAGTACTGTGAGATATGGTAAGTGTTTGGTCATAGTTGTTACTTGTTCTTCTCCAGTTATGTACAATTGTTGGTCTGTATACAAGTTATGTCATGTGGTATATGTGAATCTATTTGTACGAGTACTATATTGGATGATGATATGGTTAATAAAATAATGTTACATATTGTTTTCTTCTTTATACGTCAATATCTTTCTATCAAATTACTTAGCATGAGAATTCCTCCTATAATGAATTTCTCCTAGTTAATATTGTTGTTAATTTTTTTTATCTTTTATTTATTCTTTTTTGTCTTTTATCTCAAATGTTATCCAAATTTTGATGAGCGCTTGGACATCACAACTGTAATTGCGAACATATCGACCTAAATTAGATTTGCACATTTTGCTTTCATATACAGGTTCATAGTCATTGCAGCATTGTAACTTCTTATAGAAGGCATGTGCGTTGTCTGACACATAAAAATGTTTGACATTGACATGACATGATACTGACACATGTGATTACATTAAATTAATTCATTTTTTAAAGTTGATGTTGACATGTCGATGTCTGGTGTGTGTCTGGATTAATGCTTTGTAGTTAATTGTGTAACCGCGACTGCAAATAAAAACCATGGGCGACAAATTTACGACTCTTGCCAGATGGGTCTGAGAAGGGTAAGATGTACGCCACCCTTACTCCTGCTAGCAGAGATGTTTGCTTTTGAGATTTGAACATTTACATGGAAAAACCATATTGTTGTGCCAAGGCTTGTGCACTCCTTCTTACTAGAAATGGTTCATCAAGTTTATGCGTTTTACTTGACTTCAAAGTTCAAAATCTTGTTTGCCCCATGCTTACCCACATAAACAAATAAGATTATCTCAGCTTTTGGCAGAATGGGAATTATACATGCCTCTGGTGAGATAAAAATGAAGAAACTCATTTAATTACGATTTTTTTTAAATAAATCCAATATTTTAAAAAAAATGTTATCCATGAATATACATAAATATTTACAAATATCTCAAAATCCACATATTATTCATTTAATTGATATTTGAGCGGATGTGTGGTAGACACGAATATCATATTTATCTAACAGAACGAATACGATTATAATAATATATTCATTGTTATCTCTAAACACGAATCACGAATGTAATCCTCCTTTCATCATATTAAGACCCCGTTTGGATTGAGCTTATTTTGAGCTTATGCAAATATATAAATTTTAATTTTAATTCATAAGTTCTCACTAACAAAAATTGTACCATCATAAACTGTTTTTTCATAAACTACATTAACAAGCTTATAACATATTTCCCTTCAAAAAAAAAAAAAAAGCTTATAACATATTTATTTGCATAAATTGTTTTGCATATCTAAAATAAGCTAATCCAAACAGGGCCTAAAAAGAATTACATTAATAGTATTTCCTAACTTATCCATTCTTATTTTTTAATTTTATGAAAAATATTATTATTATACTTTTTAGAGGGAAAATGTTATTATATTATCAATTAAATTAATAATTATTTTTTTTTGAGTCATCATTATCAGATTTGTCATGTATACTATAGATAAATTCAATCAAATTGAAATCTTATATAATTATATTTTCGAATTCATCTCCCTAATAAATATTAACTGAATCACAACTAGTCATCCCGTACTTAGTATGAGTCACTACACTAATTATAATAAATTCAAAGTTCACAAAACACAAATAGAAATGAAGAAAAAACGAAAATAATTAAAGAAGAGAAAAGTAAAGCAGGAAAATGAATGAGCTAAAGTTGGCATCGGTGCAAATTTCATTTTGTCTTCCCTCCTTTACTTTCTTTTTTGTGAAAATATCTCTGTTTTTTCCTTTAAGTTTGACAAAAATACCAGTTAGTTTTTAAGTTTTTGAAGTTTCAAATAAGTCTTTATTACCCTTTTAAGGACCTATTTGAAACTTAAAAACTAAAAAAATTTCAAATATATGCATTAAATTTACAACTTAAAGGACCTGTTTGAAACATAAAAAATCTTAAAGGACCTATTTGAAACTTAGAAAAACTTAAAGAATTTATTTGAAATTTAAAAAACCTAGAGGACTAATATGATATTTTTGTCAAACTTAAAGGACAAAAAAACAGTATTACACCTTCTTTCTTTCGTATCTCCAAAATCAGAAACCCTTTAAACCCTAATTCCATTTTGATGTTCATTTAAACCCTAACTAGACCATTGACCCGTGCGTCGCACGGGTCATATTCACCATAATATATAGGATATATTATATCATAGAAAAAAAGTTGATGTTTAATAAATAGTACATATAAAATTTCATACCACCCTAATTCCTTTAAATGCTTAATACACAGCTAATTGATTTAGCCCCATTCCTTAGAAAAAAAATATTGCTTTAGCCCCATTGAAATTAACACCATTCATCATTTGTTTGGTTCCTTCTCAATCAGACGCAACACCAAATTTAGAATTATAAGAGAAATCAATAACAAATACAACTACATGAAATATGCGGACATAGCATACCAACAAACTAACCTAGTG
>Ga0228711_1000368_pt1 | contig 52099 bp, 30 predicted proteins | sample MedpolnodulmetaG_2_FD_177996 | JGI IMG/M metagenome (GOLD analysis project Ga0228711, IMG submission 177996) | Root nodule microbial communities from Medicago polymorpha collected in Santa Monica, California, United States - brown nodules | ecosystem: Host-associated > Plants > Roots > Nodule... | reverse complement strand
AATATTAAGTTAGTTTTTTTTTTTTTTTTAAGTTCTTGGTTGAATATGAACAATTGAGTCTATTTTGGAAAAAGTACAAAATAGGAGTCTTGAAATTTTAGTGGCAAACTCTTTATTATAAACTGATAAGAAACGTACTCACCACTCCAGGGTACACAAATGCGAGCACATTTAAAATAAATTGAAAAAATTGTGGTTTAAAAATAGTTCAACATATTCCAACAAAGATGTAAATGAAAACTTCAATAATATTGCCCCAAAAAAACAAACTAATTGTGACATAACTCAACCACTCCTGTATAAATTAATACCAATGAATTACAACAAAATTTCATTTGATCAGCCTAACTACATGTGCTAACAGGACCTCCAGTGTAGCATATTCTAATCTAGCAAGCAGGGATTGGTGGTTTTCGTGACCCAAACAACTATCGTAGTTCTGTTGGAGACAGTCAGCAAAGATATATATGAAACAATCATCATATTCAGATTATCTCATAACAGACTCTTTCACATAAGATCGATTACCTGAACTGCAATGTAAAGGAATAAAGTCAGAATCCATAACAAACGAGTTTAAAGGATATTATCTGGAAATAATTTTTTCCGACTTACGTATACTCAAGGTGAATATTCATAAATCGAGCATTCTCTTTGCTTTGTGTCAATGTCACTAAACCGTCAATTACTTGATCTTGTTCCAGCTCAATAGGATCATAGAAGTATACCAATGTCTGTAAAATACAGTAATAAAATCAAGACAACAAAATCAATATCATAAATAAAATACAATTGAACATTCAAAGAGATAAGTATAACCGTAGCACAAATGAATAAAAAATGGTTCTGCTTAGGGACCCCTTCCGTTGAGCTACAGAATAGTCGACTAAAATATTGTATACCTTTGAGAACATCCTAATTTCAATAAGTATCATTTTTCACTTACAATAAGGTCTTTTAATTGAAATGCAGAAGCTAATTTCAACATGAAAAAATTTCGTTACTATTGCAATATTTTTGGCATGTATTTCTCCGTAGTGCTGTGGATAAGTTTATCCAGACTAACGATATTTTTTAATATAGGTCATTGCTTCCATGTGGTCTTGCACCATAATATGTTCTACTCAGCGAGGTGCCATGACCCTTGCGGCAATAGTGTGGCACAAACATATAGTTGATATTCAATTGTAAAGCTTCTTTAGTATTGTATCCGAAATGCAATTAGTTTAGAGACATTGGCAATTTTGCTTTATATATGCTAAAGATAAGCATTGACACAATACTTCAATATACACTTCGCAATAGTGTGGTACAAACATATAGTTGATATTCAATTGTAAAGCTTCTTTAGTATTGTATCCGAAATGCAACAGTTTAGAGACATGTTGTGCAATTTTGCTTTATATATGCTAAAGATAAGCATTGACACAATACTTCAATATACACTTCGCTGAACATGAAACTAGAAATGCCTATTGAAATTGGAAACAAATAATAAAATAAAAAAATCTGCACCTGCTGCCAATGTGTTGGAGGGTCCTCAGGAGCAGTAGATAGGACCAGCGCTTCACTTGGATTTGCTCGCTTTTTTCTCAAACTACCATTCACCTGATGATTCTCAATAACCGATGTTGATGAATGATTATTGGTTGGTGCTATCGTAGGCACATTAAACTCAACATCAAACCAAAATGCAAAACCATGCAGCGGAGCTGTATAAAACAAGAAATAGAATTCAATTTATGCAAATATATTAAAAGATTTCACTAAATGCAGAGTTATTGGTTAGTAATTTGGATGACATGCAAACATTGTGCCCACCCACAAGCAAACATGAAGGAGATGGCGCAAATATTAGCCCTGCTAATATTTTGTGAAATATATATATAGACTTACTTTCCTATAGGTTCTACGGGACAGCATATCATCGTATCAGTACTAATCTATGCATCATAGATTAGCACCAAGAAAAATATTCAGAAGGCCAAAATTAACGGAAAGAAAGGACACACAAAAGTAAATTACCTCGCATCATTGAGTTGAACTTAAACTTCGATGTTACAGTTTCTAACTCATTGATGGTGACGGAATAACTGTCAATATATTTTACCTGCAATAGTAAATGATCAATTTCTTCAAATTGTGAATTGGGTGGATCAAAAGATCCTACAAAAATATTTAACTATATTTTAATATAAAATACGATAATCTAGATAATTGATAGATAATAGTATAAAAATTCAAATAACAGCTTAGATGATTTGTTAGTTATTTTTATTAATAATAGTTTAATATTTATTTGTAGTTGCAAGTGATAATGGTAGGGCACCTAGGTATATTATAGAAGGTGTGGGGCCATAAGGGGGAGAATGAAAGTTAATGAAATAGAGCTAGATTCTAGAGAGTTAGTTAGAGAATGAGAGTAGAGAGTGGGGAAGGGGGAAGGGGCATCCAGAATTACTGTTAGAATTGTTAGGAAAGTTTCTCTCTGGACAGGAGCTATAGAGCTTTGGTTAGGAATCTTCTGACTCTGGTTTATCCTTTCATTTCCTATTTCTTGCTTGTAGAGCCTCCGAGCTTATCTTTACCATTCAATAATATACAGATTTACCTTTTTGATTTTGCGGGTTTTATCAGATTATCCCATGAGTGCTAGTGCAGCGGTAACTACCTAGCCTTGTAACTCAGACAGAATTTAAATCCCTACCGAGGCATGTATAGCAGAAAACTAGAGGGGTGACATGGGGGCCTAAAACAAAGACCATCGGATAAGTTTCATAAACAAAGGAAAGAGCATCTAGCACACAGCCCAACAGTTGAGAGCAAAACAGTGACGCACAGCAGAGTTTCGAACAGGTGAAACTCAAGTAAGAGCAACCATCAGCAAGCAAAATCTGTCAAGACTGGGGTTAGCGATGGAGGTGCAAAGCATTCAAAAGAAAACAAAACGCAGGTTCAGGATCAAAAAGTTGCAACTGGGAATGCGACAAGACAGCAGTGGCGAGGACTTTGGGCACATTGGAGGAAGGTCTTGGATGCGGCAGAAATGGCCAAAAATATGTGACACTATGTGCCGGTGTCATGAGAGTAGAGGGCGGAGTAAAATGACATCCAAAATAGAAGATAGGTTGTGATAGTTAAAAACCAGGTCACGGACAGAACCTAATTTTTTTTATAAAAGAAACCCAAAATCCTAACACTTCAAGGATCATAAACATGACCAAGCCCACACTTTTCCCGGCAGCCTGCCCAATCCTGCATATTTCCAATTCTGCAACTTATTGGAATCGCAGAGGAGCAAAAGCCTCATAAGGTTGAGCGTATGATCTCGCACACCCGCTTGCAATCTTGACTGCCATGGTTGGGAGGAAGAGACACATGTATTACCTCCCTTTTCTTACAATTCTGTTTCATTTAAATTCCAGTATCTGTAATTTCCAAACATTAGAACCATGCTAGCTCAGACATCTCTCTGATATCAAATCAGGCAAAGGGACATATTGGGCTAACCCGACCCAAAATCTAGTTTGTAGGGTGAGGGTTGCCACCCGCTTATAACAGTTAGTTTGTCCATATCATCGTCAATTGGAATCTCCAACATACTCCCTAATGCACATGACATCTGCTGGTTCCCCGATAATGAATGGCGGCCTAACATGTCTATGGTTAGACTGGGATACCATATTAGGATTTTGACCTTACGTCTAACTCAACTCAAAAAGCTAGCCTGTGGGTGACTGTAACCACTAGTCAATGTGGGATCTTCAAAAATATAGTTTACTCCTTGCTGTGGGGAAATAATATTTGGGCTGTTGTACCATATAGAAGTGGCTCATGCTTTTTTAATAACCATCGCCAACAGTGAAATAACCTTATAAACTAAATATTAAACAGCACACATACAAGACCCTGGCTCTGCCACATGGTTTCATGTTTTGTTATTCCACAACTTCTTCCATCCCTATGTTAGAGGACCAGGAAAGAAACAAGGCTTGTGCATGGTTTGGTTTAGAAGGAAAACAGAACAGAAGTGAATTGAATAGAAAAACAGTTTGCATGAGCAGAACCAAACTGTTTCTGTGTTATGCCTAACCAAACCAAACTTTGAGTTCAGTTCATCGAGTTCTTATATTTCAGAATCAAACCGCTTCTGAGATTAAAGCAGCGAACCGTTTACATATGCAGAACTGAACCAAACTATGTTAAGCTTCCAAACAAAAATTATTTTTTTTTTTTTTTTTGACTGAGCAAAACTGAAATTATCTGTTAGAAAACTGTTAACACTTTTAAAGAAAAATAGAAAATGTGAGAGTCCGTGCTCATAGAAATGTTCTTTGTTAAAATATAATTTAAACATGGACATTTTTTCACCTGAAAATTAAACCAATTGTTTGAAAAATCAATAAACAATATGATCCATTCAGTCCGATCAATAAAGCTAGGTGGAAAAAATCCCCATATGTGAATTCTCTTGACATGACACTCTCCTTCCCTACATACCTTACTCCAGGACAATTGTATCCCTAATCTCTAAGAAAGAAGGGATTTCTGATTTAGGGTTGTTGTTAGCAAACAATGATTGAATGGGAAAGAAGAGTGAGAGTTTGAAAATTGCAAGTGACCAGTATGATACTGTGTTGTGAGCCTGAAGAATAAATTCTTCCGCAAGTTAGAGAGATCACAAAAAATAAATATATAATTATTACAAGTATGAGTGAAGTGATTTGAAAATAAGTGAGTGGCAAGAATCCAATTCTTTGACGGTGCAGTTCAGTTCTTTATGGTGCAGTTCAGGTTGGTCTTTTTTTACAACAGTTAGTGAACTGTGCTTAAAACACCAGTTTAGTTTATGAACTGTTAATAACAGTTTGGTTGTTCGTAGAGTAATTTGGTTTTTTTTTATAACAGTCCTAAAAGAAACCCTAGATGGCGTATTGACTGAGCTTCCAACCATTTTGTGAAATATACATATATTCATCATATATTGTACATTGTATTATGGAAAACCATCATTCATAGCTTCAAGTTAACCAACCTTTCTTCAAACACAATTCAAGCATGAAAAATAACCTTGACAAGCAGGTAATTCCGAATCCGTTCGAAGTAAAAAGAAGTCATAGTAAACAGTGACAATAATACTAGCATACTCACCACGTGTGGCCATGTCAAAACATTTTCACCAGTTATCGTCTCCACAGCAGGCTCTTCAAATGCACACTGTTTTGCTAATGATAACATGGCAGACACTGCAACCAAAAGCAGCAGTAAAAACTGATTAGAAAAGCAATAGATAGGAAATTAGATATTTACGGATTATTTTACCCTAGAAATAGTATAAATACCTCATTAAAGGTTCAAGGAACATACTTGGAAGATAGTCATAGAATTTTAGTCTAACATAAACCCAAAATTGTGGCAAGAGGGTTGGCCCTAACATAGGAGTTTGTGGTTAAGTCTAACTACCAAAAGCTAGTTGATGGGGTGAGGGTTGCCGCCCATTTATAACCACCATCTCGTCCATATCACTAGTCAATATGGGGATCTCCAACATACAGGATTCAAAATTTCAAATTTCTAAGAAACTTGGTTTATCATTTCACTAGCCAAAAAACATGTTCAAAAAATAGGACAGTCTGCCTGCATGCATATTAGACTAAAGTTCACGCATCTACGGGGTGCCAAAAACAATAATTATTAATATTTTAATACAGTTAACACGGGATCGGATCTGAAAAACATTCAAATCAATGTTATCAATAGTGGATTGCGGAAAACAGTGGAATGCGAAAAGAACAGTAAAAAGTAAATCCAGCTTCAGCAAATGTCTGTACAAAATACAATAGCGTAGATTTTGAAATCTTATTTACAAAATACTGAGCAGTGCACTTACTATCAATTCCATAAACATTGCGCCAAAAGTCAACGCTGTCACTGTATCTGTCAGTATGTGTGACGGGGGCAATGTACAACTAGAGAAAAGTACACAGAGAGGTCAGAACTTTTCCATTTTTTGGTGAAAGTAAATAATAAACCATATATCTACTTATAAGAGAAAGTAAATAGAAATACCGTTGCACTCGAAGGAAGAATAAGACCACCAGGTTTGAGCCAACGATCTCTGGCAGTAATAACACTCCCAAGCATGCTCTGCAAGAAAATAAAATCTCAAAACATAAAAGTGAATGTACTGAAAGGATGGGAAAGAGCAAGCTGACGTCAAGGTATAATTTTAGACAGGAACAGACCCATCTTGAAGTGAAGTAGTCGTGCACTTTGACAGGGTGAAATCACATTATTAATATTATAAGAATTGAAAGGAAAAAAAGGAAAGAAAAATATAATAGAAAAAAAAAAAGTTCTAAAATATGTTTTTTATTTTGGTTCCTCCTTCCAAAAAGAAGATAGTTCTCAATAAACTACAATCCTTGCTTTCCCATTTCTATAGATGGTAACAATAGAGATAGTACGCCTTTAACTTTTTATCACAAGAATTTAAGTAGTAATTAGTAATTCAATGGAAGCTTTTCCTCATAAGCAACTCTTCCAAAACCTTACCTTTTGGATGAAAGATTTTATATTTTATATGCTGCCTTATCCAAGGACTTTGGACCAGGAACATGGATAATGTACCAGTTTACCCTACCTTTGCCGTACCGTTACTTTTATTTAGAACATTGTTGATGCCTGAGTGGCAAGGATCAAACCCATGAGCCCACTTGTTCATGAGACTTTGAAACCCAGTTGTGTACAAACTATTCCTAAAAGTTAAGCTGTTGGGTGAAATCACATTAACGCCTTTTATTTTTCACTTGATGGTATTGACTGACTATATACATCAAGTGATGTCATGTCATGTGTTTGGTCAAAAAACAAACAGGTTTGTGACAGGACCATTTCAATAGAAGTCCTCTAATGGTTTGACTTGAATGTTTTTCTTGACCTTTCCTCTAAAAATCGTGCCTATCCTCCACTCCACCTCAAAACCTTGTGCTAACGCTCCAATAGGTCGTCTGGAATTGCAAACCATCCCAGGCTCAATTTTATTTTACCATATTTTTTTATATATAAGTTACTCCCTCCTCTCTAACACACTGTTGATCTTATCTAATTCTTGTTTGTCCACTTATCATAAAAGATTGCTAGTTTTGTAACTATGCAATACAATCTAGTAAAATTTACTTATATGAAAAGGGAAAGAAAAAAAAAAATGTTGCACTATTTCTAAATCTATTTGGTCAATTATCTAACTAGTGGTTATCTAAAAGCATAATTGATGGATCCAATTGGTGATAGCAGAAATTCCACAGTTACAGTATGAGAAGGAGCTACAGTTACAATATGAGAAGTCACTTTTCTGTTCTATTATGTATGCAACAAAAATGTAAGCATTTTCACATTCATCTTTCAGATCATGATAAAAGATACTTCTGTTCAATTCCAATTCATTTAAGTAATTAAACTATCAGTCCCCTCAGAGGTTAATTTATGGTTTCATTCACCGACTTCATGATAACTTGTTTCGACTTCTCAAATATATATTGACTCAAAAAAATCTAAAGTACCCTAAAACGCACCTCATATAGAAGCATATAGCCCATCCATTCTGAAATTATAACATCCACCTCTTCATCGATTTCAACATCCTGCAAAACCCATAGGATGAGGTAAATATAAAGCTTGATCATGGATGCAAAGTTGACAAAGGAAAATTATACAAATTTCAGGATAAGAAGAAATTACATAAAGTATTAAGTAAATTGAACCTAAATATAAATAACATTGATGTTATATTCTTTAAGGCAGAAAGTTGTTGTAATCTATATTCTATATTTGTTGTAAATTTCGATCTCTCCCACCAGCACAACTTATTTGCATGGATAATAACTGTTGATATATAAATAAATAGTAAATAATTATATTTACGTTGTAAATATATTTTAGCTTACTCTCTAAGTTACTTAGGATAGAATATTATGTTGAATATTCATTCTGTAAATATATCATAGCTTAGTCTCTAAGCTACTTTACTCCTATATAATAAATCTTCCGTTGTGCTATTCAGACACACGGTTTTCATCATATGTCTCTCTTTTCTCTCTTATTCAACAATAAACATTGTAAGCGACAAAAGAGTCTTAAATATTTGTTTGGATTAACATTCACCTTGTGGCCATTGATCTTTTTTCAGCGGGGGTGATGAATTAGAATTTTGATTATCTATTTTCATGACCAATAGCATAATATTACACATTCAAACAGGATTCTAGACTTTATTATATCATGATGCACACTAATTTTCCTATTTTCTAATATTATCGGTTAAATTTGGAGAATTGATCCGGTGAGGAGGGGCTTTCAAACAAAGGTTTATGATTGTTTGGTTTACTGTATTTGGTTGATTTGAAAGACTCAATATAAGGAGGTGTTTCAGTCTAATAACGTATAAATTGATGATATTGCTGAAGAAGCAAAACTGGAATGGTATTGTACGCGTAAGTTGATGGTATTGCTGAAGAATCAAAACTGGAATGGTATCGTAGAAGAAGCAAAACAGCAGGCTCGGAATTGGATGAACATAAAACTGAAAGGAAACAATTATCCTGCTTCTCTGTGGTTTTTGAATTTAAGGGATTCTTGGGCATTTTTCAGTGATCTGTTAGTCCAGCTTTGAAGTGAAACCTGGTTTATGGAAGATGCTACTATATTCCATGCCATTTATGCTGGTCTAGGCTGAGGTAGCTAATTGGTGTGTATCAGATTCAAGCTGCTTTCTATCTGCAAGTGAAGCCTGATTTAGTTTTCCTGTTTTCCCCTGGACCTTTAGTGTTCTGTTGTTCTCTCTGGCTCTGGTTTGGCTCTCAAGAATAAATACGAGTTTAATTAGCCTTAAATTTTTTTGTATTTATCTTTTTGCTGGTTTTATCATTAGTTCAATAATTTATGATTGAGTCATAAGGCATAACAATTATTTAGTTTTCGGATCAATTTTGTTCACATGGTTGGGACATTCTACAGGTCAAATCTCGCATCAATATTTTAAGCCATAGAATATTTCAATGATTGAAAAACATATATTGTTCAGAAGTGCCAACCTCAACTCGTCCATGCAATACAATGACAACATCCGAAAGGTTATTTGCTTTAACAACTTCGTTGGCCTGTTTGCAAAAGAAAACAAGTAATTGAAACCAGTAAGTCAAAGTAAAAAGTGCTATTAAACATCATAAACAACCTATTTGCATTAACATACTCAACCATTAAACTTATAAAAGATAAAGAGAAGAACTTAAAAAACATAGGCAATTGTCATCATACCAGCTGGTTTCGTGGGATTCACTTAAGCCATAAGCCTAAATTCTAGTAAGGCATCCAAGTCAGGTTAAGTCACTTGAATAATTTAGAATGAATGACTTGCATCATGCAATGGGTCTGTACAATTGACCACATCACCCTCTTTACCGGGTAACTGATTTAGCAGGTTGAGAACACTTTTTATCAAAAAATAAAAAATGATGTGGTGCTGCGCACCATTTATGTTGCAAGCTGAATCAATTTCTAAGTTTCTTTCTCTCAGACAAATCGAAGTGGCTATTATGGTGGGTATTATCAATTTGCATTTATTATCTGGGTATTGGCTGAATCAATTGAAGAATCATTTATTATTGAATGTATAAATGAGATGGGTGTTAAATTAATTATCACTTGAAAATATAACTGAAGCAGGGAAGAAGATGATGAGGCAGAACGGAAGACAGCCAAAGGCCATTGCAGAGGTTGATGAAATGATATATCAATTACCAAAGACTTTCTTCATGTTCGCAACATATCCCATTAGCGGCTGAAAGTTATTACTTTATAAACCCAACTGACATGTGGGTGTTTCCATTTGTTCAAACCAATACTCAATGGACGCGAACAAGGCGTCATGGTGATTGTGTGGGGTTGGGGAATAGTTCTGGTTAGGTTAATTTAATGTAATAAACTAATTAATTTTACATAAGAAATGTTTCTGCAATGGAATTGTGTAGAAGATGCGCTGAGAAAATAGCCGACGAAATTTTGGTGGAGAGTGGAAGATGAACAATTACCTTCAAATAAAAATATAAATTTAAAATTAATAAAATTTTAAATCTCGATAACTTAGAAACCGGTAACCAAGCAAAAATTAAAAAAAGTGAGTGATGTGGCCCAATATATGGGAGTGTGTTTAAGGAGTGTGTTAAAGGGTGTCACCTTTTTTTTTTTATTTGAAAAAGGGTGTCACCTTAGCATTCCTTATATATGTATATATTAATATAAGGGAGAATCTCTCATAATAAGGAAAAGTAAGAAACTATATCAATAGTAATAAATATAGTGAATAATCTTGATTAAGACTACAGTCAACACACCCCGTCAAGTTGGAGCATATATTTCTTATACATACAACTTGTTACACAATCAATTTGAGGTCTCTAGAGATTGGTGAAGATACCAGTCAACTGAGTATTGGAGCTCGTTGAAGATGTTTTAATGGTGTCTAAAAAGGGTCTTCTCTCTGACGAAGTGGCAATCAACTTATGTGTGCTTAGCCCTCTCATAAAAGAAGAGGTTTGAAGAAAGATATCAAGTCGATTGATTATCACAAATAAGTTCAGAGTTCCCAAATCCCATGTAAAGAACTCCTTATATTGAAAACTACAACAACTACCAAGTCTTCTACAACTAGGTAGGGGCGGCTACACAATTCTTAAAGAAAAACCACCCCTTTCAAACACAACATACATAATTCTTAAATAAAAGTCAAATTTCAGCACAAAGTAAACACGGCAATATGACTAGAATTCCAGCACATAAAAGTAGATCAATAGAAAGATATTCCAACCAAAAGAAGTAGAGGAAGACATATTGAATGTGAAGATTGTGTGGTAGCAAGAACTGGGGAGAGTATAATACAGAAAAGGAAAAAATTGTCCTATTCTATTTGTATTTTCTGTTTCTATTAGTATTATTTAGTGAGCTCGGTTCAGCCAGTCCATTCTTCCGTCATGAACAGTTGGTAACAAGTGGGTTCAAAGGAAGACTTTGCTCTAAATGACTTTTTTTTAGAACCCAGACCAGCAGCTTCAAACTATCCATGCAACCAGCGGCATCTAGTAGAATACGGGTTGGTTGTTGATAACATTAGACAGAGTGAATTGGGTACGAGTTAATTTCTTGTAAACAATATGTCATGATCTTGAACATTTTACCTTTATTCATGTTAACTAAATAAAGCTTATACCAATGAAAATTGTATCTTTGAAATTATTACCTGCAGTGCAATGTCACTGGCATCAACTGCATACACCTGGAAAGATAAAATTCCATAATATCATACATGTCAATTGTCAAACACTTTGCATAAACCATAGGTTGGAACAACTAAATTAAAATTTAAAAGCTTCATTATGAAAACAAAAGACAGAGGCTTCAAAAAAACTGTTAATAGAAAGGCTTAATCCAAATAGTTTAAGTCAACTACAGAAAATTTAAATAAACATTAGCCTACCAATGGAGAAGAGAAGAATAGAAATTCAAGCAATCATAAAGCAGAAAAGCAACCTATCAATGGTACAGCCACAGCATCCAGCAACTCCAGATCATATAAATAATATACGGGTGCTAAAACTCAATAAAATTCCTCTATAAATCCTAATACAAACTAAAACAATAGAACAGAATATGCCAGATCTATCTAACTATGTTGATAAAGAAACTAAAAGAAATATTCCTTCTTGTATGATAAAAACATGTAAGGAAAGTAAAAAATTGCAAGAGGTGGAAACTGGAAAAAGGATTTACAAAAAAAGAATTAAACATTGTTTAACAAAGTATATAATACCATTCTTCCATTATCAACTAAAAGAATAAAAATATCAATTTGAAAGAGCATACCCGCTTTGCACCGGCCTGAGCACAAAATATGGAAAGGATTCCTGTACCGCATCCAACATCAACTACGACCTGAAGCCACACAATACTTAAGAGAGAAACACAAGGAATGGTGTAGAACAGTAGAAGGACAGGGGGACATGAAAAGCAAGAATAAACTTCAATCTAAACCATACTAAAAAGAAAATCATGCAAGAGCGCAATTCATTTAAGAACCATCAATAGTTAGATTTTATTCCAATATGTGGCATATATTTAGCCTATCAACCGTACAATAACATAACCCCAACAGTCCAGATGGTTCGGAAAACTACCTAATTCACTTGGAGTTGAACAAAGTCATCTTTTTTGACAAAAAGTTGTAGTGACAATTATGTATGAATAAAAGCATCATATTTATATTAACAACAATTAATAATTTTATCATATTGCAAGAATTCACAAATCGATAATTGTGGGCATTTTTTGGTAATAGCCTCCTGAAGCGAACAATTGTGGCCAATTTTTGGTAACAATCAAAATGTCAAAACAATTGTTTTCATTATTTCCATAAATGTATCATCCCTAGCTAGCATTTCATCCTCTCTCCATCACAATGGTTCACTCAAAATCAACACACAAAAAGCATACAAAACTATTTATAACTATGTATGTGTGATAGCGAAATTACTTTGCCAGCAATAAAACTCTGATGTCGCATGATTGCTTCCCTATAAGTTTCAGTCCGCACACGATCCTGTACCAAACCAAGCCAAGAAAAGGAAACAGCAAATGAAAATATTAATTTTGCATTTAACAAAAATATAATTACAAAAGTGAAGAAATTACAATGAATAAGTTGACGAGGAATCCTCCTTTAGAGGAAAACAAACAAAACTACAATTTACAAAATATCAATTATTGAAGCAATGATGTCCCTCCTACCCTCAACATAAATGTTGTCAATCGCGGATAGCAGAAAACAGTGGATTATTAAAATTCTGCTATGCAATAGTGCTATAGCGCCAATATAACTACTATTTGACAACCTTTAGCACTAAATAGTGTATCACAGACAAAGGTGGTTTGTCCAAATTCCATTAGGCTATAGCGGTATAGTGCCGCAATATCTGCTATTTAACAGTACCGCTTTAAATCAATTTGAAGTACACGATGCAATCAATATATTTTAACAATGAAAAACAATTTTAAAGAGTCCAGAAGAACAAATTAACCAAGCTAGACAAGTATAGCATTTATATTTACAAATTAATCACATTTTACAACGAGACAAAAGAATTACTGAGCTCTGTTACTTCAAGACGAATTATAGAGTGAAAACATGAATGATGGAAATGGGAAGTAAAAAAAAAAGTGGAAGATATTAAAGTTTACAATGGGCCTGTTTAGTTTGGCTGATTCAAGCTTATCAATCTACATAAATTTTGTGAGACTATGGGTGCGTTTGTTTTAGCTTTAAAAAAAATAGATTTTATGTTAAAAGAATCTAGAGATTCTTTTTAGAGATTTTAAAAAAAATCTGAAGTTATTTTTGTTTGCCTACTATACTACCCATAAAAATCCTTTTTTTTTTAAAAAAATGAGTTTTGACTTGTACATGTGTTGCCTCCTTGTTTTTGAAAAAAAAAAAATTGAGAAAAGCTAATCCTAATAGCTTTTCATTTTAGGGTCAAAATAGATTTTTTTGATAAAATGATTTTTCTAAAAATCCTAAACAAACACTTAAAAATGAAAAAAGTGATTTTTTTAAGGAAAAAAAATCTGAAACAAACAGGCCCTATATGAAAGAATTTATGAAAACAGCTTTTAACATGTTCATAAGTAGTTTTCAGCTTATTTTCATAAATTCTCTGAGGTAGCTTATAAAAACACCTTATACGAAAACAACTTTACTTTTTATCTTTTGTTATAGAAATAGCTTATGCGCTAATCATGATAAGTACTTATGCTATAAGCTTCAAATTAAGTTTCTTATCCAAACAGAGCCAATATAAATTGAGTTCCTAATTTTCAAACCATTCAGATATTCAATTCTACAATTCGTATAAAAGGAAAAGTGAAAACTAGCTCTATAAAGCTTTGTAGTACCCACATTTCTGATCAAAGACCGTGTGTCCGGTGTCTCTACTCTGACACATGTGATTACATTGAATTATGTAATTTTCTCAAATTATTATGAGAACAGTGTATGTGTTAGTGCTAGTAGTATAAGGTAAATTAGGGTTTATGAAATTCAAATTTCAAAAACAATGCGCAATGTGTAATTCAGAAACATTCAAATGAAGAAAATAACAAAATTGAAAAAGAAAAATGGTGAAGATAAAAACCTTGATCATTTCTTGGTGAATACCGAGATGAGCATAAGAATGAAAATACGCCATATCGTAATCAGTGCAAGGAGATCGATTAGGTAGTTGTTGCTGCTGTTGCGGCGGTTGTTCGGTATCGGAAACCCTAACAATGGAAGTAGAACTGGAAGCGCGTGAACGGCGAGTGCCACGACGGGCACGGTGAGTTTGAACCATTCCTGACGGTGGTTGTTGTGGTGGTTGATGGTGGTGGTAGCCGTTACCGTTACTACTGTTACTATCCTTCAAAAACATCACTCTCGTTCTTACACTCTCTTTCTTACAACTTTGCACTGTCTCGTCACAACTCTCGACTAAGCTGTATATATATGATGACGCCACCCACTGTTTTAAGGTGAGGTTAACTAACTACTTTGGTGGTGTACCACTCACTCATACACCATTTTGGTGTATATGTTTCTTAAAGTGGTAGGATTTTGTAGTCAAGAATAAAAATTGTAGGATTTTTATTTTTTAAAATTTCTATTTTTATATAGATATATGTTATTTAAATAATTATTTAGTTGAAAATTTATGAGACAAGTATAGATTTACAAATAAAAATTAGGTATTGACACGAAAATCAAAGGAATAAAGAGATAAAATAAAAATATAATGTAAGTATGAGAGATAAAGTTGTCACAAAATAGTTGTATAAATATCATTTCTCTTTTAAATAAAATTGTAGTATATTTTTTAATGTTAAATTAAATATCAAAATATTATACCTTTTTTGTCTATAACTTTCTCTTTTTTTGCGGAAAGAACCCTTATAACTCGGAGTACAATGGAAAGAAAAGTAAAATACAATTGATGATTGATTGGCAAGAAAATGATCAATTTTGGAAGTCAGCTTTTTAAGATTGAAAAATAGAATTATTTATTTATTGTTTTTCATGACTTTGTTTTCTATTTTCGTAAGTAACAATTTCGGCTTTAGTTTAAGTTAATCCAACCCTAATGGGCAAATTTTTTCAAGGGTTTGAAATATATTTTAAAATGGAGTTGTGATGAGATAGATGTGAGATGTTAGGGGACACAAGAATGTAAATTGATCTTTACTAAATGAGAAGGTTGGTCGGACTATAGCAACGTTTCATTGGTTTTGAAAGTTATGGGGTGGTACCTAAAAGCACTCTGATGCTCAAGTCGGTAAGAGATCATAGAGTAAGAGGCTTCGAGATAGAAAGAGTGTGTGTACCTTCTGTTGTTGTGAAAGAAGGTATTTATACAGCGTTGAGGAAGTCGTTGGGGAGTTATGACTATGAGGGATATGTTACAAACGATACCCTTCAATGGCTTGATCTAGTAGCAATTGACAATCATTGAATCAATTCAGGCGTTCAAAATTGTAGGAATCCTTGACCAGACGGTGGATTGGTTCGGAACGCAAGCATGCTTTGGAACTCTTGTAACCATTCAAAAGTCTTGTTGTGTTTGTATCTTAACCTAGTACATACTTGTTTTAAGTCAATGTCCCGCTCCACATAACTACGACTTAGAGGGCAACTGTTTCAGACTAGTCCAAGGTCTAGTCTCTCATTACCTTGCACCGTTTGGGCTTTATTTGCAGTTATGACATGTACCTATCATACATAAGACTAATTGAGATATATATACACACACACAAACATAATGAAATACAAAAATTAGTCATAATATAGTTCATAAAATAAGGCGTCTATCACAAATGGTTTGGTAGATGAAAGTGCAACATTCTTACCGCGAGACGAACTCTTGTGCCGACGCTCTAACTAATATTATTTTTATTAAGAATTTTATTTTGATTATTTATGAGTCGTGTCCGACTTAGATAAGTCATTTGTTAGTATCGGGTCAAATGAGGGTTACTCAACCTTGTTTGGTTAATTGATAATCTTTTTCTTTTGGGCCTTTATCCCTTTTTGCTATAAAAAAACTCATTAATCTCATTATAAACTCAATAACATTTTAACATAACAAAAAAAATTTAAAAAAAACTTCCTTTATATTGGGAAATCAAACTTTTAAATGTGTTAAAAGTAGGTTTGAAAGGTGAGGAATATTATACTTTGGCTTGGATAGTTTGGCTAGAATGTGGATCAGTTATTCAAGCATTGCACCCTTTTAAGTCTCGTGTTTGGGGGTTGTGGACTGGATGGATAATTTGGCACACACATTCATCAACATAAAAAAGGCATAGTAGGATAGCGATAAGACTCATAATATGAACCTTAAAGTCACTTGGGGGTTAGGTCTCCATCAATCATGGACGAAACATGAGAAGCAAGTAGGTGGCACCTAGCTACTATTGAGCCACCAAAGGGAAAAACCATAATCCTCCCTTATATATAGAAGCTCAAACTAAACCCTAGTTCGCACTTTACCCTTGAAATAATATAGTCATTCGACTTTGTATTTGTTACCTTGTCTACTGGGTCTTACCTATTCTAAACAAAATATATGGATGTTTTGAAGGAAAAAAATATTCTACAACCAAAAAAACAAATTATCACATTTCTTACTAATGAAAGATCCTCTACTCATACCATTAAAATGTGTCATCTCTATTAAATCTTTAAACACAAACTCATAATTTAAAATACGGGACAATAGTTATTTTGGTCCCTGAATGCGTAACAAGTAGCCACAATATCCTTCAATGTATCGAAATTTCAAAATAGTCTCCTATTATGCACTTCGTTAGTCAAAATAGTCCTTGATATTAAAATGCTTCATTAATGTTGTCATATCCGTCTTTCAATATACTTACTTATTGTCATTTCAGTCGTTATATGAAAATAATTATTGTGAGTATTAAGATAATATTTTAGCATCATGAGTTATTTTGACTAACAGTCAATCAGGAACTATTTTAAAATTTTGATATATTGAATGACTATTGTGACTACTCATTACATATTCAAGATCAAAATGACTACTACCCTCTTTAAAATACCCATCGTTTAACTTACTTGCCTCCGCATCCAAACACTAAATAAAAGGGGTAGCACTTCAGTGCCTTTGACTTTGGTGTCTTTGGTGACTTTGTTTTTATCTCTCTCTTAACCATTCATTCTTTTTCATCTAAATAATTTATTTTAATCATTCATTCAACATTCTCTCTTATCTAAAATGAACTAAAGACATCCAAATGCACCAAAGTGCTACCCAAATAAAAGTCATTACGTGTCATTTGCACTCTTGCAAAGTCTGATAGCGCTACTCCTTGATTTTTTTTTTACATTGTTAAGAAGTGTGACTTCCCTTCTTGATTTTTTTTTCTTTTAAATAAAAATTGGTTGATTTAAAAAATATATTAAGGTGATTATCATATTAAGTGTGATATTATTCAAGTGATAAAATGAAGGAAAAAAACTAATTTCTTATTAAAATTATATAATTATTACAAATGTTGGGTAGAGTCATCAGCCACGTTTGGGCATTGTTTGCTATTATGACTTGGACCCAACATACATAAGACTAGTTGATACATATACACATAATGAAATACAAAAAAGAAAAAAAATTGAAATTTCATGTAAAAATGACAGAGAAAAAACTGCAGATAATATTATGTAGTACGGATTTATGTATGTAAAGTGTTGGAATTATAGTTATCATTCTTATGATAAACAATTTCCAATCTGTTCAGCTTGATTAAACAATTTTGTTGTCCTAGTTTATAAGATTTTGATTAATTTATGTATGGTATTATTTAGAAGCAAGCTAACCTATTTAACACAATCAAACATAAAAGAGTGGTTTTCCATAACAAAATTATGCACAGAAAATTTAGTTGTGAAAACATTCACACAAAGCTAAGTTGCTAGGCCAAAGTAAAACCAACGGGTTTATTTCCTCTTTATTTTACAAATCAGATATGCTCTTTATTTTACAAAAACTAATATTGAGTCACTTCAAATCATGTTTACATCTGAGACAAAGTCAGATGTAGGCATTAAGAATGAGGGAGGTGCCAGACCACTTGCTCATAACTCATCTTTCGACGTTCCATCTCTTACATGTTCATCGAAGGATGCATATGCTTTAATAATTGACTCATATACTTTGATCCCTTTCAAGTATTCATCTTTGTGAAGATACTGCATGTGAAGAAGTATCACATAAGTCAAAGTTGAACTCTAAACTAAATGCAAGTACAGTAAGGTGAAAGACATTAGGATACAACCAAAAAGAACATAAGGTGCATACTTTTGTTATTTTATGTAACCACAATGTTCTGGCACAACCTTTTCGGTTAGGATACAACCCAACTCAAACAAATCTACTGCATTTTTCAGAACACAAAGTGGAGATAGTTGCATATTTATTGACTCTTGTGTTACATGTTTATGGTGAACACTTTCATTTACAAAAAAAACTTATCTCTGATGTGGCAAATAAGCCAAGCAAAAGAGATTAACTCAAGACAAATATGCAACAATTGGATTCGTTTTGTTAAGAGTCTCACGCTAGATATTACTATATGACATGAAAAAGTATTTATAAGAGGGAGGCATTCATTACCATACAAGCTGGTTTTGTCGAGTAGAGTTAGACTTAACTATCATAGTCTATCCCTGTTAGGCCATCTGTTGATAGGCCACGCTCAATATGTTCAATCCTAGTCGTGAAGGGTGTGTATTGAGAGTCTAACATTTGATGTCAATTGTCAAATGCCATGAAAATGTGTTCATAAATGGGAGACATCATTCACCTTACAAACCAGTTTCATAGGGTTAGCCAAATTCTAAGTATTAAGAAACATGTCAACATGGAAACAAAATAAAGGAAAGAATCAACCTGAATATTTTTTGTACAGGGCTACACTGTTTTAGGCATAACATAGCAAATATAACTCATCTTCATGAAAGCCTTATATTAACTAGGACATAGTGCAAGACTCACTTTCTAGTTCTAAATAAAGAATCAGATGTATAATCCCTACAGACAATGACATGACTTATGTTGATAAGCATACTAGCATCAATTAGGCACGCAATATATTGTAAAAGTCACCTCATTGTGGTCATGGAGTAGAATAGGAGTGTTTGCCATAGGTGAGAATCCAATAGCAGGCAATCCAACACGGCGGAAATAGCGTGCATCTGTGGAAGCAGGAAAGATCTCCGGCTTACCAAGTTTCCCACTAGCCTCTTGGACAGCATTTTCTAACAATGCCCACCAGGGATTGGAACTGTCAGTTTTGGTGATGACTGGTTTCCCAGACGCATCAAGCACAGACAGCTTCTGTTTAAACTGCCCGAGCTAAAATATATTAGAGGAAGAATCTAATAAGAGGTAATTTGTTCTCAAAAAAAGGAAACACATAAATAATTAACAGTGTTATCTATCAAATTTTGAGAGCAAGCGATTGTAGGTGAAACAGTGATAAATTTTGATAGCATCATTTTCATTATCTACTACCTCTTGCCTTCTCCATATTAATTTAAAAAATGTCAACAAACAAACAGTTGCACAATTACAGTCGTCAAAACATGTTATGCAAATACATCAACATTCACATATGTACAGTTACATCTATTTCAGCCCTGTTTTCCAGTTGTTTTCTATGTTCTATACATAAACACCCAAATGCATCAACCATAACATTAACCTTTTCACATAGAAAAGATGAAAAATTGCAGAGAACATGAAGGCCATGATATGAAATGTTGTAATATACAGATATTAAATATTAAAAAAAAAATAAAAAAAAATAGGAAAGTTTCAAGCTTAATGATAGAAATACTTCCTATGGCTACAAATTTCTATAGAAGTGAAAGACAAAGCAGTAACCTATTAGCTGAGATTATTGTGTATTTACAAGACATGGATTATAAATATAAAGCATAATGGACATTTAGTTAATTACCCTGAAAGACATATTGCGGAAACTAGGTGCCCACTCTTCAGCAATTCGCCTCTCTAATGATTCTGCATCAGCGGTTGGTGGCACTCTAATATCAAATCCAGCTTCTGCTTCAGATGGCTGCAAATTCATGACAAAACCCTGGTGCACAGCAAAAGAAAGATAGAATCATTAGTGAGGAATTCAACAGTAAAAATTGCTGAAATTTCTTAGTGCACGAGCACAAACATGTGAAATGTATCATTTCAAAGGTAAGCATGGCATTATTGGCAGACTCCACTCAAATGTATAAAAGAACATTGATATGATAAGAGGAAAAATGATGTTAAGCAAGAACATGTTTTCAATTATATTCTACTCATGGAACAATCAATCTTATATGTTACTTAAAGTTTGAAATTGCTGTCTGCAATCATGATTGCGGCCGCAATATTTGTAGAGTGGTAACCCTAAATGCAATGCGATGCAATTCAATTTGCAATTGTCTGCAGTATCGAAGATTGTGACATAACCGCGCAGAACTATAATTTAAGTTTTACATTTATACAAGACATGTTTGATGAATTTGATGGAGTATTGGAGTTGTTTGACTTACAGTTGGAGATGGAGTTCCAGCCTTCAAAAAGGCCATGTTAATAGAAACAACATCCCCTTCAGCCTTCAAGCCGGCCTTGATCAAGTCAAACTGTGAGGCGCGAAACCTTCGGATGCTTTCAATACTCTTCAAGAGATTCTCCATAGCAGAGTTGTCATAAAGCTTGGAGCCATGTCCAGGGGCCCCAACAGCCTTGATCACCAGCCACCATGGGCTCCTCTCTGCATAGAATGCCCTGTAATGCTCATCCGGAGAAGCCAGCCCTGTTAGTTTGTAAGTGAATAAAAAGTTGGAATGAGTTTAGTAATGAATAAAATTTCAAGTCAATGTTCCAAAGTTAGGTATATCATCCCCAAATTAGTGTTTTTAGGCAAGGTTTCAATAAAAGTTATTTCGCATGAAATTGATGTTATTAATAAAAAAAAGAGTTCAAAGAACAACAATTCATATTTAGACAATTTCTCTCTAAATGCAAGTTCATAAATTTATTTAACATCACACAAAAACCAAGATTTGGAACCAAAATCAAGTTTGCCTAACAGAAACCAAAGAGTATTTCGACTAATCAGATTTGTCTCAAGAAAGGATCAATTCTAATGATTTCCAATGTAAAACCAAACACTCTTAGCACGCATTTGGAAATCTTCAAGTCACCGCAGCACTATGCAGCTAATCCAAAGCTGGTTTTGTGGCAGTGAGCAGTGGCTTTCTTTTGTTATGTAACAGCTTGCCATTTTAGCACCTCTGGTGCGTGGCTTTCATTTATATATGCCGATTCAATAAAAAAAGCTACGCTTTGGAGTTTCTACCAATTGTGTGCTATGCACGCACAGTCACTACATTTCCAAACACGCTGTTAGTCTTGCATAACTTGTATTCACTAAATTTTCCTTTCAAATACCTAAAAGCTAAAACCTATCCAAATCAGTTTTCTATTAATTTCGTGACTCAATTATCTAAATTTGTGGCGACACACAGAACTAATTGGATTGTCACATAAGCAGTTTCTTTTCAGTTTTCAATGTAATATTAATTACTTTTTATCAACTATGCTTTCTAATTAATATTCTTTGCATCACTTCGTAACGAATTAATCTCGCCACATGCCATGAGGGAAATACTTTTCTTTTTCTTTGAACATAAATAAGTACAACTCAGACTTGAAAAGGCTACCAAGACATTTGATATGTTGGGACGTGAATTTGAACTTAGATTTCCTCACTCTAACACACTAAATTCAACAACCGTGTGAGCGAGTTTCACCGCTAGGCTATTAAGAAAGAAAAATAAATAAATCAAAACAATGTTTTTTTACCTTCATCAAGCACTATACCAACATTCAAGTCCTGAAAATCCTTTGAAAGCGAAAACTTTTCAGCACCATCATGACCACCAATCTCCTCATCAGGAGCAAAAACCAAATAAACAGTCCTCTTAGGCTGAAAATCCCAACTTTTAAGCCTCCTAACAGCTTCAAGATACTGCATACTAACGCACTTCATATCCTGTGACCCTCTTGCATAAATCTTTCCTTCATCATCCACATGGGCTTCAAAAGGATGATGGACCCACTTATCATGTTCAGCGGGGACCACATCAGTGTGAGAGTAGAGCATGATTGAAGGTAGCTCCGGGCTTGTACCGGCCCATTTGAGAATGATGATGGGTTTTCCGGATACCAATTCGATTGTTTGGGGTTCGAGTAAGAGTGATTTGGCTTGTGATATTAGAAATTGGGAGGATTGAGTGTAGTTTGGGGTTGGATGGTTGGTTTTGATTTGTAGGTATTGTTGGAAACGGGAAATGATGTTTGATTCTTCTGAAGATTGAAGAGATGTTAATGTTGATAGTAGAAAAGTTGTAAGGAAGATGCTTCGACGGTTCAACTTCATCATCTGCAGATGGTCACTGGTCACTGATTGGTCGTTCACCTGACCTTAACAATCTTAAAAAGGTGTGTACGACTTTTCTTGATGAAACAATGTGTTATATTTTGTTTTAAATAGATGAAAAGACAGCAGATGAGGTTGGAACCCGATCATGTCGTCGGGAATAGTAATTTTGACATTTTTATCAATTGAGATAGAATTCATAGATGATGAAACAAAATTTTTAAAGGGGGACATTGGCTGATATTCTCAATTGTGATTCTTTACTATAAATGCAAGATGATAAACAGATAAAAATAACATGTGCTTGATTAATTGTGTGGTTTTTTATTGTATAGAGTAGGAATTTATAGTAAAGACTATTTTTAATAACTAAAAGGACGTATCGTATATTTTATAGTCTCGCTTGACTACTTATGTAGGCATTGTGTTGGTTTTTCCTCGTTGAGGATTTTGTGGAGTCCTGGACCGTCAATCTATTCATAATGGCACAAATGCCCTCCATAAAAGTTTAGGTGCCCTCTAGAAGGGCTCCTGAAGCCTAGGCGCGTTCCCCCCGGGGCGCCGCCTCATCAGGCTTCTAGAAGCCTCTAGAGCACAGTAAAATGACTTAAGGCCAAAGTTGCTTGGGGTTTAAGTCACGGGAAAACAAGTTCACAAAGGGCTATAAATACCCATTTTAAGAGCACTCTCAAGGCATGATGAAAACACACTAAACCTAGTTTAAGATATTGTACTCACTGCAAGTACAATTGGCGCCCACCGTGGGGCCTCGGTAAAACTAACCTAGGCCACACCTCTGAATGGTAATCGTGATTTAGAAAACAAAGCCGCAATCTTTAAATTGTAATCTTAATCGTGATTTAGAGAACAACAAATCACAACCTCTATATCGCAACCCTCATCGCGATCTAGAAACTCCTTATCACTCTTCCACCACCACGATGACTAACTCATTCGATCACGACGTTGTCGAGGCGATGAAAATTCAGATTACACAACTGCAAGAGAGGAACGAAGCTATTCAAGCTTCTATGAAGACTATCTAGCAGCAACATCATGAGCGAGAAGAATCGCAATAGGGCGACCTGGACGATGCATATCCTCAGCCCCTTTCAGCAGAAATCTGGAACACACCAGTCCCAGAGAATTTCAAACCGCCCTCCCTCACTTCTTTTGACGGCAAGGGCGACCCAGTGGAGCACGTCACTGCATTCAACACCCGCATGGCGGTAGTCGGAGCCACTGATTCCCTCAAGTGCAAACTGCTGGCGGGAACCTTTCGTGACGTCGCCCTGCGTTGGTATATGAACCTTCCACGCGTCTCCATCATTGAATACTAGGATATGACGAGGAAACTCATCCACCAATTCTCTGCTAGCACACATCGTAAGGTCTCCCCCACTAGCCTTTTCAACGTCTGCCAAGGACCAAACGAGACTCTACGAGACTACCTCGCTAGATATAATGATGCCACCATCAAGGTAGTTAACCCTAACCAAGAATTTTTCGTCGGGAATGGACTACGTGCTGGGCAATTCAATGAATCACTAGCACAGAAACTTGCAGACTCAATGGAGTAAATCATGGCAAGGGTCAAATGTTATATCAAGGGAGAAGAAAGCAATGCAGAGAAGAAGGCTGGAGACACCAAAGAGAGAGGCAACACCAACTCAGACAGAAGAAATTATTATCTGCCACCCACAACACAAGAGACAGAGGAACCTTCAAAAGACAGGACAGAATACCTTACGGTGTGGACAACTTTACCTCACTAAACACACGGCCTGAGCGAATCTTCAAGGAAGTTTTTCACTCCAAGTTGATCCCTAATCCCCTGGAACCCCGTTTCAATCGCATGGGGCTCGACCAGAACGCCTGGTGCAAATACCACAGAATAAAAGGCCACACTACCGACGATTACATACATCTAAAGAGGGACATTGAGAAATTAATACAAGATGGAAAGCTTTCAGGTTACGTAAAAGGAAACCATGTCGAGGAAAGAAGGCTCCTAGAGGAACCCAACAAGGACAGAAAGGACGATCGCGACATGGATCAAAAATAAAGACACACTCTCAACACCATTCTAGGCAGCTTCGCAGGGGGGAGTCGATTTCAGCCAAGTCCGGTCCCATGGAGATAAAGCCTCCATGTAATCTCGCTTGGAACAAGGAAGGGACGAAGTATCCGAAAAAACAACTGGAAGCCGGAAAAGGGGCTCCAGAACCGGCCGAGAAGTGGATGGCAAAGCCACAACCTGCACATAACCGGAATCTTCTTGAGTAACGGCCGGAGCACCAAAAGCAAGAGCCCGACCTGGGTGTTCTTTCCCATGTTCATCCTTTTCACCCATTCGAAGTCTCTTGGGCCGCTCTGGTCCACATTCTTCTTCAAACCACTGACATTACCAGACTCGGCCAAGGGGGATTGGAAAAGGACCCCAAAACCTTTCCCGACGTCCTTAGAAGGGGGAGACTCCAACACTAACTTGCTAGAATCGCTAGGTACAACAAGGGTCTTGATCTTTTTCAAAGAACTCCACACAACTTGCGTGAAGGGGTCGCCTTCCAAAAGGGGACAGACCGCGAAAGGCGTGCAGAGCATATCTTCATCAGAAGATGGGACATCTGAGGGACAACCTGGAATGGGAGGAGGGGTACAACTCCGCCCGAAGTTCTTCAAACTATTATTGGAGGACATTGAATCTACAAAAACAAATAAAAAACGATAAGCCAACAAAATAATGAACAACCAAGAGGTAGAAACAAGAAGGGAAATAAGAATGCCCCTCACCAAAAATCTCGCGGCGACGAGTGACATCCCACACCTTGAGAATCAAAAGAGTATCTATGAAATGGGGCACCTTTTTTAGAGGACCCCCAGGATGTTGCGGGTCTGAAATCCATTCTAATTCAAAATCGGCAACAAAGTCCTCAAGGGAGGATTTCAACCACCGACCAGAATGAGTAAGGTCCCCCTCTGTGAAAGAATAATCGGCGATCGACTTATCAAAATGATCTCGAGTTCAAAAATGTGGGAAAAGGGGCCTATGCACCATATCTCCAGAGGGAACAGCCCCCGGGTCCAGACTATCTGAATCAACCTCGTCTGGATAGTACAAAGGAACACAGTAGATACTCTCGTGCACTTGTCGACTCACAGGACGGACCAATAAATACTTGTGCTTCCAATTCTCAAGAGGATCCGCGTAGTCCTCAAAGAATCTGACCCGCTGGTAAAGTTCAACCCAACTATTAGCAATTGCATCACTATTACGTCGAACTCCAAATAGAGTAAAAAAGAGACGAAAATTGGGCCTTCGATGTTTATACTCACACCAAAATTGATAAACTTTCACAATAGCCCAAGAAAGAGGGTGAAGTTGGGAAGGTGCCACCTTCAAATGATGAAGTACTCCCAACTCAAAACTGTTAAAGGGAGCGAAAGCATCCAGTTCCCAATTCAGAATATTGTAAGTGATAACGCCACAACCACGGAAGTGGCTGCACGCCTTTTTCGCCCTCTTTGGACCTGCCAAGGCCCAAGACCCGGGAAGACTCCAAGACATTTCATTCAACTGGTCAACCGACTGATAATAAGAGACAATTTCAGTGAACTCACCATCCACCCAACTATAATCGGAACTAAGGCTTCTACCATGGTCATCCATTGGTAAGGGGTCACCCTTCATGAAAAGATAAGGGTAACGTGAGCACGAGCCCTAAAACACTCCTTCAACCACCACACGATCTCTCTATGAGAGGGGAGACGCCTCAGATGACTAACAAGAGACGCCCTCATCTCATGATACAACCCATCCCCTTCGAAGTCAGTAACTACAACGAGATTTTCTAAAGTAATGGAAGGGAAAGAAAAACTGGTACCTACCCTCGTAACTTCTTCCTCACCATCGATCGGGGCAAGACGATCATCAACCAGAGAATCCACTAAGTATTTAGGACTAACGAAATGATCACTCATTTCCCACTGTCAATCCCCAAAGCAAAACTAGAAGAAAAGACGAAATAAACAGAGAACGAGGGGAAGAGGAATACCTTATGAAAGTTGTGCAACCCACGAAGGGAAAGACAAAGCGGGAAATGAAGACACTTCTGGAAAACGGAGTTCACTAGAGATAGTTGTGAAATCCCCCGAAGACAAAAGATGAAAAGCGAAAAGAACAGAAAGAGAAGGATTCCTTATATATATAAAGAACCCCAAAACCGAAAAATCAAACGGTTGCGAATAAAGAAAGCCAAAGGTTCGCAGTTCAACAAAAAATATCCAACCATTAGATCGAGAAAAACACTCAAGTAGTGCCGCGTGTGGCCCAAAACCAGGAACGCGTGCAACACACGAGATGGAGGCGTGGAATGCAAAACTGAATAGTCATCACGTCGCCAACGCTTCCTCTAGAGCATTCAAGTGCCAACTACTCCCACTAACTCAAAGTCGGGCACCATCACTCGCAGACAGAATCAAATCTTCCCAACAAAACACTCCAAGGGTCGTACAACTTTCCTCATCAACGGACGCCACCCTCTTTGCGGACGAGCTTCAATTCCTGACATAACGCATCGAGGGCCGCCGGACTAAGCCGTCGACGAGTGCCTTTGATCGAAAGCCTCATTTCTCTGCTAAAGCCATTGAGCCATAAAGGCATCAACGACTTGGGGGCAACTGTTCTGGACCACTCACACGGCTACACATGTACCGTAATACGCCGCCTCAAGGCTACACACTCAAAGGAGCACGCCAACTCGCCTGCGCCATGCCACACTGGAGCACACCTCCTTACCAGGATCACACGCTACATGTGTCCACTCACACCCCTAATCATACGCCGCATAACCTGGAGACGATTATGCCACGGACGCGCCTATATAAGGGTGAATTTACTTCACCCTCAAGGTACACAACACTTTTCAAAACACTTATAAGATTTTCTCTCCCAGTTCCATTACTGACTTGATCGTCGGAGTGCTAATGTGCCTGCAGGCACCTTTCGTTCTACCGCGGATAACGCTTCGCTTCCGCACCGGAAGCCGTTAGCGATCATCAAAGCATTATTTACACCGTTAAAGAGGAAAAAGAAATGTAATGTTAATGTTTGCTATTTTATCTTTATTAACCATTGATGTATTTTCATTATAATAAGACAAAAGGAAAATAATAACTTGAGACAAATGCTTATAATATTAAGGCTTAATTGAACGTTTGGTCCCCTAACTTTTTTGTCATTTTCATTTTAGTTCCATAACTCTTCAAATTTTCATATTGGTCCTTTAACTTTGTGGGTGGTCCATCGTAGACCTTATTAAATTATTTTAACTTTTAACTGTTTGATGTTTTATTTTAAAAGGTAGTCGTTGGATGATTCAGGTTTATTGCATCTTATTGTGCATCATCAACAACTAATTTTTTCATACATTTCTTCACTTCTTCCTCCTTCTTCTTCTTCTTCTTCTTTTCAATCTTCATCATAATCATCATATACATTCAGCCATCTTCATCTTTAAACCCAGAAAATCAAAAATCAAACACTCAAATTCATTTGGTAATAAACTCAATATTCATCTATTCTTCTCTCATAACTCAAGAACAAAACAAAACTGGATCAATGCCAAATAAAATAAAACAATTCCTCACAAATTAAATAAAAAGATTCTTCTCCTTCTCTACTACCTTCCACCATCAAACCCATTAACCTTTCCTTCCTTTTCAATTCCATCTCCTACATTTCTGAGAACAAAATTTGAAATTCCATCTCTTTGCAGATCGCCAAAATAGTTATTTCCATCACCAAACCAAATCTTTTCAAACAAATGATTCAAAAATTAAATAACGACACAAACAATTCTCTATAAATAATAACATCTCACTCTCTTTCTTCATCCTAATTATTCAAGCGTGTATATGCTTTCTCTCTCTAGAAAAAACTCCAACCTTAACTTATTTTCTTTCTCTCTCTAGAAAAAACTTGCATTTTCCAACAGAACCATAGATTTAAAGGGCGGAACCATAGTTGGATGCTTCGGTAATTAACGGTGGTGTGGCGGCGTAGCAAGAGGCAGTAACAGCGGTGAATGATGTGGAAGGCATTGTACGTCTTCCTCTTCGTAAAGGGTTAAAGATTGAGAGTGTGATGTAAAAGAATTTAAGTTTGATTCAAGTTTCTGGGTTTAATCTTAGTTTAAGTTTTAAGTTTAAATTAACAAGACAACTTTTGTTAATTTCTGAGGTTTAAGTTTTGTGAAGATTGCGTGTTTAATTTCTTGGTTTTTGTTATGTTTGTTAATTTCTTGGTTTTTGTGAAGATAGGAGGTTTAAATTTTGGGTTTATTTTCTACGTTTAACTTTGTGTGTTAATTTTGGAAGATGGTGATGATTAAGAAGAATTTTTTGTTTTGAGTTAATTTCATAAAACAGTTTTCTTTTTCTTTTTCTTTTGTAGTCGAGGAAGAGGAGGAAGAAGAAGGAGAGTAAAAAAAATAAATAGATGGTGGTAGTTCACTATTAGATATCACAGACCTACAATCAAACGTTAAAATCATATCAAGAATATTAGACATTAAAAAACTAACGGAGATGATCAATTTGACTGACGGAAACGTAGATAAGGGACATAAAAGAAATTTTTTAGAGTTATGAGACCAAAATGAAAACAACAAATAAGTTAGGGGATCAAATCTTCAATTAAGCCTAATATTAATTAAAGAGAACAATTAAATTAAAGAAAAACAATTATGACCATATAAAAATATAAAAATTTAGACTGAGACTCATTTTGGAACAACTTTTTAAAATATAACCATTACAATGAGGTAAAAAGAGCATTAATAATACTTAGTCAAGACAATAGTCAAATTCAAAATAAAGTTATATTTTATTTCCAAAAGAAATGATTTAAATAACATAAAATAATAACAATTGGTGTAAAAGTCAAATATATAATAAATATAAATGGAAATCTCCTAAAGTGTTAAATACATTAAATAATATCACAAATAACTTAAGTTCATGAAGGGGCCAAAATAAACAATAAATAATAAAAAAATGTTCCACAAATACCTAGATTAATTGACAAAAATATTGAAACCGTCGGGTTGGATGTCGTGACCGAAATTTGAACCCCGACGTCTGTACGCGTTGTGTATGAGTTTTCAATAACTATTGTCTTTTCGTCTATCTACCAAAAAAGTATAATAAAAAACCAAATATAAAACAAATTTAAACCCTGGATAAAATTAAATAAAATAAAAAACTAAAATTTTAATTGTTCTCTCTCTTATTCATCAGTTATTGACTTTTGGTTGACATTTTTCTTCATTCGTCATCATCTTGTCATTATCATCATCACACCATTCACCACCTTCGGTTACGTTCATCACTACATATACATACTCATTCACAATTTTGTTTCAATCAGTCTTTTCTTCACTACGCTACATTTTCATGGATTCTCATGAACGACAACAACCGCACCCTCACCCTCACCCAGACCACCTTCAATTGGAAAATGTTGTACTAGTGGGTCCTAATCCATTCACAAACACTGTTTCGACCACCATGATGGAACCGATCACTGCTCAATTCCCTCAACTCAACATGAACACTAACCAACCCCCTCATTCCGAGCCTCTTAACAACAACATTCCTTCTAGCTTGAAACCATGCGTGAGTGCTTCCTCTGGATCTGGTTCAATCCATAAAAAAAGGGGTCGATCGAGGAAGTATTTTCCTGATGGAAACATTGCTTTGATCTCAAGCCCAACCCTGGATACTACCATTACTTCTCTTTCTTCTTCGATTGCTAATAAAAGTACTGGGGGAAGAGGAAGGCCCCGTGGATCATTGAACAAGAAGAAGAAAGTTGAAGTACTTGGTATGATAAAATAAATTCTTTTTCATTTTTTAAATTTGTCGATTATTTAATTTCAATTTTTATTCTGGCTGTTCATTTTTTAGGAGTTAGTGGAACTGGTTTCTCTCCACATGTGATCATTGTGAACCCTGGAGAGGTATGTAAAAGAACCTATAATTAATTTAAATGTTAATATGTCCTATATATGATTAATTTCCTTTTACAATTTTAATAATTTGGTTACTTTATTAATTGAAATGCTCATGTAGACTTTGATGATGTTAAAAAGGTGGTTACTAATGTATGTTGAAATGCTGATGTAGATTTTAGTTACATTAAGTTGAAATGATGATGTAGACTTTGATGATGTTAAAAGGGTGGTTATTTTATAGTCTTATTTGACATAAATTGTTCTAACAAAAAGTTTATCTTGTTTTGTTTGTAGGACATTGCTGTGAAACTTAAGACTTTTTGTCAAGGAGGACTTAATACAGATATGTGCATTCTTTCTGCTCATGGTTTAGTTGGTACTGTAGCTCTTCATCAGTCAGGAACCATTGTTCTCCGTGAGGTAGTCCTTTTTACATATGTTTTTATTAGTATACATTCAATAACAATGTAACTGATTATGAGAAATTTCTATTAGTACTAAGTTAATTCGGAGAGATCTGAAATATGATGTAAGATGAATTTGTTTGATGGACATATATTCTTAAGCGAGTACACTTGGCATGAGACAATGTTGTCTTTGCCGAATTATGACTACTAAACATTAAAAAAGCCTATGGAAGAGACATGATGGATATAATGGCAATTTTACAAGCACCAACACATAAAGAGTCAAATGTTTTGCACTAAATGCATTTGACTTTTTTAATCACTTTTATGTATATTTTGTACATATGGAGTACATAAAACAATGCATATGTTTTGCCCAATCTAATTTGAACCATGATACCTAATAGTACACTACTTTTCACAGAGAACATTAAAATGCAATCTTTTTCACATTTTTTTTATCAACAATATTGAGCTTTTAAAAATGAAATCTATCACTATCATTTATCAATTTATCAAAAAAAAAATTTGTTTTGTTTTGCCATGCTGAAACAAGAAAGTGTACTTTGTAGGATTCTATCACAAAATAAGTCATTTTTAACTTTTTTTATTTTGAGTCTTTTATCTTTTTTTTGAAGGAGAGTCTTTTATCTGTATTTTCAGTTCTTATATATATGTATATATTAGGTTAAAATTTGTGTACACAACTTTCTTGGGCATGAGATAGATGTGGGGTTAAATGTTGCAACTATATTTAAGCAGATGGTGGGATCAGAAAATATTAAATTATTATTGGCATCATTTAAGCAAATTTACCTTCATTATTGCAACTATATTTAGTTGTTGAGTGGGTCACATGCATTTCTCAGTGTTATATCTATTTTAAAAAATGTCACTTTCTATGGTTATTTGAAAGTAAAAGATAGCATTGTTGGAATTTCTAATAGGAGGGACTAGCATTTTTAGTTTTGTTTGTGTTTAAATATATTGCGTACGTGTGAAAATGTCATTATGGGTACTTTGATAGTTAATTTACATAACTAAATGTTTTTTAGTTCAATTTTCTTCTTATGATGTTATTTTTCATTACAGGGCCAATTTGAGATTTTATCTCTGTCAGGAATGTTAGAAGCATTTGACAACAGAAATGGCTCTAAGACAATGGGTTACTTTAAGGTGTCTTTAGTGGATCCTAATTTAAACATTTTGGGAGGTGTAGTTGCTGATAAGCTTATTGCGGCATCATTCGTAAAGGTATTTCTCTCAAATGATAAATGATTTATGTTGATTTTTTTTTTTTTAAAACGCAAAATGTGAATGTAAGTTCTTTGGTGTCTATAGTATTTTCTACACGATGAATTGAGCAAATTTTGTGACACCGATTTATGACTCTTTAAGAATCATTTTCAGGTCACAGTCGGTAGTTTTACTTTGGATGGCAAAAATTGTAGTTCAAGTAACCTGAAATTGGGGCCTTCTTCAATGACAACATCTCAAATTGCTGCTCCTGGGACTCCAACTAGTGCTGTCTCTCAAGGGCCTTCATCTATGTCCTATGATAACAATGAGAATATTTCCTTCGGTCGAATTCTAAAAGGGTGATTTGAATAGTTGGGACAATTTTATGGGAGTTTATCTATCAGTTTCTATTATGTTTCTATTTGATTTTCTGCTGATTTGGATTTAAAAACCATTTATGAAACATTTCAAGCGATGGTTGCTTTTGTTTAATCATATTAATGAGGTTTTAATCCTCTTATGACAATAGAAACAACTCTAAGGCCCTGTTTGGTTTGAGCTTATTTTGAGCTTATGAAAAATAGTTTATGTAATTAAATAAGCTTTTATTTTAATTTATAAACTCTCATTAACGAAAATTGTACCTTCATAAACGGGTTTTTCATAAACTACCTTAAAAACTTATAAATAGTACATAAAAACTTATTTATTTGCATAAGCTGTTTTATATAAGCTCTAAAATAAGCTAATCCAAACGGGTCCTAAATCCTCTCAATCGAGTTGTGTATTTTCAAATTCTATTCATCGAACTGACCATTTTCACCCTTATCTCATGTATTATTATTATGGGTAAATTGATTTTCTAACCGGCGAAGATGGAAAATAATACATAACTTTATTTTTGTTTTCCAATTTTTCAGAATTATAATTCATAAAGATATATAAATTCAACAAAATTGTCACATGAGAGTGAGACTATAAGTATATTTATTAACTACAAACATAAAGTAATATAGATACTTAAGGGCAATGTGATTAGGACAAAACTCTAATTTATGAGCTTGTGAGCCATTTTTGTTGGTGGAGGGACATGCTTTTATGAGAGGAAAAAGAGACAAAACTTTACAATTTTATTAATAAAAGTGTTATTTAATGATACTTATATGATACTCTATATTTAAATCACATCATGTTTTTCCTAAAAAAAATCACATCAAGTTTTTTTTTTGGGTAACTAAATCACATGAAGTTCATATTTTTTACATAAATATTTTAAGAAGTTACAAATTTATTAGATTTTGAAGTATATATAACATTTCTTATCTTAATGTCAAATTTGATTGTTCGTAGTTTAATGTATAATAAAAGATAACTATTTAGGAATGTTGGTTTCAAATCAATTTGGTAGGTTTTTAACTTCATTTCAAAGCAAGGATAATATACTTTATGTTTTTTTTTGTTGTGAATTCGTTGAAAATCACATCAATATAATATTTGATGTGTGGGGGAAGTAATAATCAAGCAACCAAACAAAGTGTATGAAAGTTATAAACACAAACAAAAGTAGAAAACAACGAGAGAAAAGAAGAGAGAGTGCACGAAATTTGTTTACCTAGTTAGGTCCAATACTAACCTAGTCTGCGGGAGAGAGCAGCCCTCCGTTCCACTGTAGTGATGAGTAACTTTACAAAAGAGATATCAATGGGTCACAAGAATAAGTCTCCAAATCTAATTCTACCCAAATCCTCAATCTCTTCATGTGACCAAGAGACTCAATCCTAATAGTGTTTCTCAAGGTGAATCAATCACAACCCTAGTGTCTCCTGCTTAGAGAAATCTCTCTAAAATCCTAGTTTGTTGTTTGTTTCTAAACCCTTGTTTTCAGCACCCTCTACTCCCTCTCTCAAGGTTTACTCTGATACAAGATCTATATTTATAGTAAAAACATCCCTCGTAAATTGGAACAAAATCAGGCCCATAAAAATATGTTTTATTTTTATGCTTCTGCGCGAAATCGTGCTCCGATTGTTTACGAATGGAAAGTGCTAATTATGGTCCAAAAACCATGCTCCGATTTTGACAGCTTCCCAACCTTCAATTTTGAGTCACTTTCACAACACTTTTACTTGTAGCCTCTTAGGAATATGGTTTGCTTTGTAATTTTTTATATGTCCTAGTTTATAAGCTTGTATTGTATGGGATATGCTCTAAGGGTCTGACAAGCCTTAGGAGAGGTGGGCCGGTGGTTTTTGTGGAGAACAATCACAGGGAGGAGACTATTCTTATATCTTGCTCAACGATTTTGTATTCTCATTGTCCCACTAGAAAAGAACTTTCAATTAATCAAGATATGATGTTCATACAATGTAGATTGATAGTAATTACATTCCAATGTCGTTTCACTTATGTTGTTTCATTAGTGCATGGAAACATGGGAATCAAAACCCTTTACTTCATATAGCCGTATCTCCCATTACCATAATCATCTCCTCTTTACTTCAAACACTAGCAGCTTTCCTTACCATCATCATTTCTAAAGCTTAAGAGAATCAAAACCATTTGGATGGAAATTTTATTGCAAACGAGGTTGTGGATGAAGCAAAGGAAGAGACTTTTTTTTTAAAGTCGACTTTGAGAAGGCTTATGACTCCGTAGAATCAGGTTGTCTAAAGATAGTTGTGGTAAAGATGTGTTTCTCTTCTAAATGCAGGAGGCGGATTGTATAATAAGTTAGTATAGCTAATGCGTTGAAGCTAAAAGTTTTGGTGCCAAAAGCTCATATTTTCTCCATTAAGGTTTTTGCTTCAATGATGCCAAAAGTTTTGGTGTTATAGATATTTTCCTAAAGAGCTTATATAGGTGTTGGTGTCTTCACTGGTTCTTCTTTTCTTCTCTGGAGATACGATTTTCACTCATAAACCTATGATGCAGATCTTGACTATAGGACTCCATATCTTCTAGGTCTTTGTTGTAACTCTCTTCTCCATTTGAGCTGTCTTCTTCACTTTCAGATTTGCTCTCTCTGCTTTCAATATCGTCCTCCTTCACCACCATTTAGTAACTTTCTCCCTTTGGTTTATCGAAGGTAGTTTTGTAGAATCATACTCTATATATTAGAAGGTTGTGTAGAAATCATCCAATTTATGTCTCGAGACTCTTGATTGATGCTTCATTATATCTCTGAGCTTCTTTATGATTTTTTGAGATGGCTTCAATTTGACTTTGTGTTGTCTGCACGTATTGGGTTAGGACTTCTTACAAGCTCGTTTTAGGCGGCTGCTGATTTGATGTTTGAGGTGGGTCAAGAGAATTGTTTCCTCCCCATGAGAAATCCGGATGTTATGTCCAATCTGGATTGCAAGTGCTGCAATAAGGATTTCTTTGTTGCCTTGTGTACACACCCATATATTTTACATGCTCCTCGGGTAACCCCAAACTTGTTGGAAGACATGCACCACTTTTATGAGATTGCTCACAAAAGTCACAACTTACACCATTTTTTTGACAACTTGGCCACCTTTTGCGCTTCGATTTTGTTGCTTGCTATTAATGCATCATGTGTTTCCAAGTTTAGAACTCCCTGCTTCTTAAAAAACACACATATTCTCCCTTTGAGGGCAATACTCGTTCAAGGACATGTTATCAATGAGTTCTTAAATTTCTGTTGCAGTTTTGTTCTTCATGGTACCTCCAGCTGATGCAACTAAGAGCATGCGGGTTGTTGGCTTAAAACCATATGTGAAAGTCCATGCAATCTCCATTTCTGGAAAATTATGCCCCGAACAACGCTTGAGTAGTAACTTGTATTTCTTCCATGCATCGTAGAGTTTTTCTCCGTCTGCTTGTTGAAAACAGGAAATCTCTTTCCTTTTCTCGAGGTACTCCGATGTTGGGAAAAGCAACGAAAAAATGCTTTCTTCAAATCATCCCAAGTAGCTGTGGTGCCACTTGGAAGTGCGTTGAGCTAATCCTTCGCTCGTCCACTTAGAGAGTAGAAAAACTAGCGGAGTCTTTTGTTGGACTCTAAAACTTTAGCTAAATTAATGGTGTTGCATGCTTCAAAAAAGTGTGTTAGGTGAGCATTACAACCTTCAGATTCCTAACCTGAGAATTGGTTCTCCATTAGAGCGGTGGTAACCGAAATTTTTATGTCAAATAGGATTGGGTTCACTGGTTGGAACCCTTGGGTGACTTCGTCAATGTTGTGTTCTCCATTAATGCATCATGTCTCCCATAATTTCCTAGTGTTATGTGTTCCATATCTACCATCTCTTCGTTAGATGAGGAGAAATCACTTAGACTTGGAAGTGGAACAACTGCTGATTCTCTTGCTTCTCGGATAGTTTTTTGAATGGCTCTCAGTTTTATCGATGTCGGAGTCAAATAGCAAGGTACCTGAATCTGCACCACGCATAAAACAACCGGCATGGAATTTAAGAACTTGGAAATAGAGAAATTAGACAAAATAACACAAAAGAAAGTGAGTGTAGCTTACTAATTTACACCTTAGTGTGTGTATATATATATATATTCAGTTAGTGATGATGTGGAAAAGTGTAATAAGTAGTTGTGACACGTCTCCCACTACTCATTACCGTTTTTGACATGTACCTTCACTCATTGGATGAGGCTCTAATTAAGGCTATGAGGCTCACACCCGCCCTTGTCATTAGTTTTGTCTTTGTTCTATGCATAATTGTTTCTAATTCAAGTGCACAAAACCTCTGTTTAAACATCACCTCACTCACACTTTACACACTACTCACAAATCAACTCTCATACTTTCAGTTTTCAAACCTCCTTTTCAAAGTTGTTTGTTTAACCCTAACCAAGTTTAACACAAACCTTCATCCTTCCAATGGCTTTATTTTCTGCTCAACCAATCGAAATTATTAGGAAAACAGTCAAGATTTGGTTGTTCCTCCAAAGACATTGAATGTTGATGTAGAATCCTTGGTGGTTCTCTGGGAGGAAACAATGGACTTTGGTAATTTAGATGTAAATGGGTATTTTATTGCAAAACTGTGAAATCAACATTTTCTATATTTTTTTTTCGAGTAAATATTATTCTTTGATAGGAATGGTTCTAACAAAAAAATTAACTTTTTTTGTTTGTAGGACATTGTTGCGAAACTTAAGACTTGTTGTCAAGGAGGACCTAATACAGATATGTGCATTCTTTCTGTTCAAGGTTTAGTTGACAGTGTCGCGCTTCATCAACCAGGAAGAATTTTTATTTGTGAGGTAGTCCTTTTTGCATATGTTTTTATTAGAATACAATTAATAACTATGTATTTGATTAGGAGAAATTTTTATTGGTACTGAGTTAAATGGAAGAGATCTAAAATCTAATGTAAGATGAATTGGTTGATGAAGATATATTCTTAAGCGAACATTTAGAATTAGACAATTGTCTTTGGCGAATTACGACCACTAGACATTAAAACAACCTATGGAAGAAACATGGTGGATATAATTGGCATTGTGGCTCATGGCAGCTCGCACATAAGCCACCATGACATAAGGGCAATTTTACAAGCACGGGCACATAAAAAGTCAAATGTTTTGGATTAAATGCATTTAACTTTTTAGATCTCTTTTTATTTATATTTTGTTATATATTAAGTACATAATATAATGCATATGTTTTGTACAATTTAATTTTAACCATGATACCTAAAAGTACACTACTTTTCAAATTGAACATTAAAATGCAATCTTTTTCATATTTTTTTAATTAACAATATTGAGATTTTAAAAATGAAATCTATCACTCATTATCAATTTATCAAAATGTTTTTTTTTTTTGTTTTTTCACACTGAAACAAGAAAGAAAGTGTACTTTGTGGGATTCCATATCAAAATAAGCCATTTTTAACCTCTTTTATATTGAGTCTTTTATCTTTAATTTCAGTTCATAAATAAATACATGTTTTTGGTGAAAATTTGTGTACACTATTTTCTTTGTCATGAGAGAGATGAGAGGTTAAATGTTCTCAAAATCATGGTTATCCTTGTTGGATTGTACGATCCTAAGGATCTTTATTATCAAACTTGTGCTTTTAGGGTTTGAGACCAAAGCAGGATCACTATCATATTGACAAAATCGTGGGATTTCAATATTATTATTATTATTATATGTGATGTGATCTCCCTTTAAGTATTTTTCGGGTTGATCTCTCATGAACTAATTTAAAAATTAGGATTTGGTTACCTTTTCTACTTGGCTTAAAATGAATGCAACCTGAAGATCTAATTAATAGTAAATATTATGGTAAATGATATGTTCGAATAACGATGTAGATAATGAGTTTTTCAAATAAGTTAGTATAGTGTTATGATTTAAGTTTATTTTCCCTTTTTATCTTATTTTTTATTTATGTGTTTTTGTATACAAGTATAAGTTTTATATTATAGTTAGGATCTTACGACTCTAATATATGATCTTTCACCCCTTAGAGATCTTAAGTAGGATCACTCAGACAACAATGGTGGGATCATAAAATTTAAATCATTAATGGCTCCATTTATTGCAACTATATTTAGATGTTGAGTGAGTCGCATGCATTTTCCTGTGTTATGTTTATTTTAGAGTAAATAGGCAATTTCTCCCCTAAAATTGTAAGTTTCGTTAATTATCCCCCTGAAATTAACAAAACTTCAATTACCCCCCTGAAACTGCATAACGTTAATCAATTTACCCCCTCCGTCAAATTTTTCTGTTAACTGTTTACGGTTATGATCAAATACCCCCCCTGAAATTTTGCAATTATGTGCAAAATGCCTCCTAAACTTAAAAGTTTCTATTTTTTCCTTACCAAAAATCATACATTCAGTTCTTCAAGTAGTATATTGTACGTATTGTCATCAAAATTCTATTCACAAGAACATGAATGAATATATGCCAAAGAAATAATGGTTTTGTCATGTGAAGCCTTTTCATTCATATTTCATATTTATCAACAAGGAGCAAGATAATTTTTTTACAAAGAACGTAAAACTAAAAACCAAACATTAAAAAGATATCAAGTTGTTGAAATAAACCAAGACAAGAATGCCATAGCAGCAGAAAATTAATATCTATCACATAACTTTGTAGGACAATGTGATCTACCGACTTCATGTAGAAGATCTGTGACACAATCTATTTAACATGTTGCAGCTAATAGATATGGCATTTCCTGCATTATAAAAATTATATCATTAATGAAGTTGCAAATTCACAAACCTAAGCCTTGTTTCTTCTTCCTTCTGCAGATATTAACCTATGAATTTTCTGTATGGACACACAATTATCAAAGACTTGTGTACTTTATGAGTGCATACTCTAACATAATTACCAACTTGTGTAAAAAAATTCTTCTATATATTATATATTTAAAATACATGAGAGTAACATACCTTCCATAAAGATTTATATGACCAATAGCTACATAAACATACATTCCATAAAGATTTATATGATCAATAATTGTTAATAGTTTGTCTTTAATATCTTTTGAGTCAATGATAAAAAAAAATAAAAATTCAAGTTCAGGGGACATTTTGCACATAAGTGCAAAATTCCAGGCGGGTATTTGATCATAACCGTAAACAGTTAACAGAAAAATTTGACGGAGAGGGTAAATTGATTAACGTTATGCAATTTCAGGGGGGTAATTGAAATTTTGTTAATTTCAGGGGGTATTTGACGAAAGTTACAATTTCAGGGGGAAAATTGCCTATTTACTCGTATATTTTAAATAATGTCACTTCCTATGGTTATTTTAAAGTAAAAAACAATATTGCTCGGATTTTAATGAGAAGGAAGCGACATTTTTAGTTTTGTACATGTGAAAATGTCATTATGATACTGTGATAGTTGTTTTACATAACTAAATGTGTTTTAGTTCAATTTTCTTCCTATGATGCTATTTTTCATCACAGGGTCAATTTGAGATTTTATCCCTCTCAGGAATGTTAGAAGTATTTGACAACAATAATGGCTTTAAGAGAATGAGTTACTTTAAGGTGTCTCTAGTGGATCCTAATTCAAATGTTTTTGGAGGTGTAGTTGTTGATAAGCTTATTGCTGCATCATTGGTAGAGGTATGTCTCTCAAGTGATAAACAAATTATGTTGATTTTCTTATAAGCATAATGTGAATGTAAGTTCTTAGGTGTCTATAGTATTTTCTGCATGATGAATTGAGCGAATTTTGTGGCATCGATTTTATGACTTTTTAAGAATTATTTTCAGGTCAAAGTGGCTTGTTTTACTTTGGAAGGCAATAATGGTAGCTAAAGTAACCTGAATTTGGGGCCTTCTTTAATACCAATATCCCAATTTGATGCTTTTGGGACTCCAACTAGTGCTACCACTCAAGGTTCTTCATCTATCTCCCCTAGTAACAATGAGAATATTCCTTTTGGTCTGGGGCTTGGAATCTACGGTAATGATAGTCAACCCATTCCTACTTTGTCGATGTACCAACAAATATTGGCTTCCAAACCGAGCAGTGAGGATGAGCTTTTAGGCTCACTAGTGTAGAAGCAGGTTATTTGCACGAGGATTGTTCAAAGTTCTGGCAGCAGGTTGAATTTGAATAATTTGGACCAACTTTTATGGGAGTTTATCTATCGTTTTTATCATGTTCTTATTTTATTTTCTGCTGATTTGGATTTAAAAATCATTTATGAAACATTTCAAGCGAGGGTTGTTTTTGTTTAATGATATTATGGAGGTGTTAGACCCTTTTATGACAATATTCGAAATATGTGTTCCAAACCTTCTCATTTAAGATGCACATTTTCAAATTACATTCATGAAATTAACCTCTTTCCCCCCTATTTCATGTATTATGATTGTGGGTAAAGTGATTATTTGCCTGGCGAAATGGAAAATATTCACATTAGTATGAGAGTAGAAGTATATTATAGTGACCACAGAAACTCCTTCACGTACTTAAAGGATGATGTGATTACGACAAATTGTAGTTTGTGAACTTGTGGGCCGTTTATGTTAGATGGAGAGACGTGTTTTAATGAGAGAGAAAAAAAGAGATAAAACTTTACAATTTTCTTATTACAACATATTTACATATATACTAAGATAACTCTAGATTTTACTTATAAGATAGTCTATATTTAAAAACCACATCAAGTTATTTTCTAGATTATATTTAGTTCAAAAACTTTACATAAAAATTTCAAGAAGTTATAGGTTTATTTGATTTTGAATTATCTATAATTTGGTAGGTTTTTTACTTCATTCTAATGCAAGCATAATATACTTTATGCATTTTCTTTTAGCCTCTTATGAATATGGTTTGCTTTGTAATTTTTGATCAGTCCTGGTTTATATTGGAATATACTTTTTTTTTCCGAAGGATTGTCTGGGATATACTTAAAGGGTCTAACAAGCCATGGTTCTATATTTTGTTGCATAAGTGCATATTTGAAAATATAAAAAAAACCGAGACTTATTCAGAATGTTATTAAACACTTTGCACATCCTCTATATGTATTTTTATAGAGGTGTCTATAAGGTTTCGTAGCATTCCGACTAAGTCTCGGTTTATTTTGATTTTTCGTCCGAACCATGCAAAATTGCAATTTTTTTTTCAAGCGCGAGTCCGAAAAAGTGTCCTAGAGGTTAATTTTTGCACTCATGTTTAGAAAAAAAATAACATCTCCCACAAAAAATTTGAATTTTTCGACAAGGGACGGATTAAATATGAATTTTTAACACGCCCAAAACTTAAGACACCAAAACATTACAAACATCAACCTAAAAATTGAATTTTGAGCTGTTTTTTGCTGACAACTCTATAAAAATACATATAGAGGATTTGAAAATTTACGTAGTATTTCAACTAAACCTCAATTTATTTTGAACTGCGCGTCTGGAAAAGTTATATAGAGGTTGAGTTTTTTCATCATTTTTTGCACACATATTAAGTACATAAGAAAAACATTTTCCACAAAAAAAATTAGAATTTTTCGACAACCGATGGATTAAATATGAATTTTTAATGCGGCAAAAACTCAAGAAACCAAAACATCAAAACGTTGACCTACAAATTGAATTTTGAGCTGGTTTTTTGCAGACAGATCTATAAAAATACATATAGAGGGTCTGTAAAGTTTCGTAGAATTTCGAATAAGCTTCATTTATTTTGATTTTTCGACCGAAACACGTAAAATCACAACCGGAACTGCACTTAAGTGCAGCAAAGCCAGTTGTAATTAACTGCAACTGAAGCCAGTGGTAGTTAACCATTGCTGAGGGCAATTTAGTATTTTCCATGTGTTATTAGGAAGTTATTGATGTCACAAAAGCAATTTTCTTATCATGCACACCCCTTAACTGAATTCTTGTAATATTTATTTTTTTTTAAGCAACAAGTTGTGTTGAAAATAAGGGGATGAGAAACAAAAGAAAAAAGGGATGGAGAAAACAAAAAATTCATAGTAAAAAAATTTAATACTACCTCTAACTCTGTTGTACTACTCAACTTTCAAATAAAGTTTTCTATTTTTCATAGGTGTATACATCAATGATTTAGATGTAGCTACAATAAACTCGGATAACACTTGTGTACCATAATGTTATATAACATTGGCCAATTAAGGTGTGCCACGTGACACACTCTTTAAAAAAATATATCAAATAAAGCACATATAAAATAACATTAGTATGTGGCACACTTTTATTGTCCAATGCTATATAACATTGGTACCTTTATGGTGCACAAGTGTTATCCCAATAAACTCGTTTTTAGCTGCAGCCAATATTTTAAGCTGATATCTTGTTATTCTCCAAATTGTCTTTATCCCTATCTTCTCAAAAAAGTTGGAGATAATTTTAATATCATGAATAATATTGAGATTTCACTTTAATTAACCATATAAAAAGTTGAAATCAACATTAGAATTTAGAGGGAATTGAATTCAAAGACTGGCTTATAGCATTTACATAGCCTACATCAAGCATATCTCACTCAGACTCAATATATTCATGATTGTATTTATCTTAGAAATTGTGGTTAGGCTTAACTCAATCCCTCAAAACCAAATTGTGAGGTGATGATTGCCTCCTCTTATAAACACATTGTCAGCTCATCTTCTATCCGATGTGGGACTCTTAACAATTTATAGGGTACCACCTCAAATTCTGGAGAAGCATATTGTTGTTGCTTTTTCATTTTAGAGTGGTTGTCCATTACAAAAATATGCACAGAAAATTAAATTATGAAAACATTCACACAAAAGCTAAGTTGCTTCTGCCAAAGTTTGTTTCTTCTTTACTTTACACATCAGATATGCTGCATGCCAAAAACTAATATTGAGTCACTTCAAATAATGTACATCTGAGACAAAGCCAGTGTGTAGGCATTAAGGAAGGGGGAGATGCTACACCACTTGCTCATAACTCATCTTTGAACCTTGCATCACTTCCATGTTCATCAAAGGATGCATATGCTTTAATAATTGACTCATATATCTTAATCCCTTTCAAGTATTCAGTTTTGTGAAGATACTGCATAGAGAAAAAGCAACATACAAGTCAAAGTTGAACTCTAAACTAAATGCAGGTACAATAGGATGCATGACATTACGATACAACTAAAAAACAATAAGTTGCAAAGTGTCCGGAAAAAAAAGGTGGAATGTATTGTCATTTTGTGTAACAAGGATGTTCTGGCACAACCTTCTCCAAGTAGAATACAACCTTAACTCAGACAAACCTACAACATTTCTCAGAATACAAAGTCTGAGGTAGTTGTTAAATATTCATTGACTCTTTTCTTGCATGTTTATGGTGAAAACTTTCATTTCCAAGAAACTTATCTCTGATGTGGCAAATAAGCCATAGCAAAAGAGGCTAATTCAAGCAGAATATGCCAGCAACTGGATTAGTATTGCTAAGAGTCGCAATGTTAAGTGGGAGGTATCCCACACAGATGTATACTTAATAATCCTACAGTACAGACAAGGACATCGCTTGTGTCAATAAGCATACAATTAGGAACACCATATATTATAAGAATCACCTCACTGTGGTCGTGGAGTAGAATGGGAGTGTTTGCCATAGGCGAGAATCCAATTGTCGGCAATCCAAGATTGCGGAAAAAGCGTCCATCTGTGGAGGCAGGAAAAACCTCTGGCTTACGAAGTTTCCCACCAGCCTCTTCGACAGCATTTTTTAACAATGCCCACCATGGATTGGAACTGTCAGTTTTGGTGAAGACTGGTTTCCCGAACGCATCATGCACAGATATCTTTTCTTTGAACTGTCAGAGCTAAAAGATGTTAGAGGAAGAATCTAACAAGGGGTAATTTGTTCTCAAAAAAAGGAAATTCATAAAATAAATAATCACTTTATGTATGAAATTTTGAGGAACTGTCATAACATTAACCTTTTCACAGAGAAAAGAAAAGAAGATGAAATTGCAGAAGATGAAGGCAATGATCTGATATGTTCTAATATACATATGTTACGTCAAAAAGAAGTTTCAAGTTTAATGGCTGCAAATTTTTATAAAAATGAAAGACGCGGAAGAAACCTATTAGCGGAGAGTATTGTGTATTTACAATACATGGATGATAAAAATATAAAGCAAAGTGGATAATTAGCTCCTTACAGTGAAAGACATATTGCGCGATATAGGTGCCCACTCTTCAGCAATTCGCCTCTCCAATGATTCTGTATCAGCAGTTGGTGGCACTCTAATATCAAATCCAGCTTCTGCTTCAGATGGCTGCAAATTCATGACAAAACCCTGGTGCACAGCAAAAGAAAGATAGAATAGAATCATTACCGGGGAATTCAACCTTGATAGTTGATCAAATTTCTTAACGTGCAAACACAAAAACATGTGAAATGAAGCGTCGTTTCAAAGGTAAGCATAGATTGTTGGCAGACTCCATTGCAATGTATAATTGAATTATGATTAATCATATAATAAGGAAAAGGTTATTGAGCAAGATCATGTTTTCTGTCGTATTCTATTCATGGACTATTCAATCTTAAATATTACATAAAGTTTTAAACTGTTGTTCACAACCATGATTGCGGCCGCAACATCAAAGTTTTAGAGTGGTCACCTGATCAACTGCAACGTAATTCAATTTGCACTTGTTTGCAATATCAAAGATTGTGATATAACGACACACAACTATAATATAAAGTTTTACATTATACAAGACATGTTTGACCACTTTGATGAAATATTGAAGTCGATTGACTTACAGTTGGAGATGGAGTTCCAGCCTTCAAAAAGGCCATGTTAATAGAAACAACATCCCCGTCAGCTTTCAAGCCGGCCTTGATCAAGTCGAATTGTGAGGTGCGGTACCTTTGGATGCTTTCAATACTCTTCAAAAGATTCTCCATAGCAGAATTATCATAAAGCTTGGACCCATGTCCTGGAGCCCCAATGGCTTTGATCACCAGCCACCACGGGCTCCTCTCTCCATAGAACGCCCTGTAATGCTCATCTGGAGAAGCCAGCCCTGTTTGTTTGTAAGTGAAAAAAAGTTGAAATGAGTTTAATAATGAATTGCATTACAGTAACTAAACAGTGCTTCTACAAAAAAAAACATTCAGTTTTATCTCAAGGCAGAACCAGTTCTAATGATTTCCAAAGTAAAACCAAACACACTTAGCACGCGTTTTGAAATCTTCAAGTCACCGCAGCACTATGCAGCCAATTAAATTACTCGTTCGAACTTCAACCTATCAAATGCTAAGTACATGGTCACCATGCGTTCCAAACACGCCATTAATCTTGAGCAAATTTTATTCACTAAATTTTTCCTTCAAATACCTAAAAGCTAGAACCTATCCAAATCAGTTTTCTAACAAACTTTTTGTAACACAGACAACCAATTGGATTGCTTTACTATTTTTAACTTGCACGTCCTTCGTTGACGAGTGTCACATCTGTAAAAAGAATACATCAAATGACACCTAAAAGCTATAAACTTGAAATTCCTTCCTTACTCTATACAATGTGAATATCAAATTTGTTCTTAACTTTATTTTAAAAATTTTGCAAGTTTGTCCCAATTTTTGAAAACTTTCAAACTGACCCCTATAAATTTTCAAAAAAACTATAAATTGACCCCTAAAAATTTCAAAAATTGCAAATTAGTCCCTATTTTTCAAATCTCAAGTATGACTCAAAACTTTTAAAATTTATAAAAGTAGCCCAAAAATGTTAACAATACATTTTTTTATTACTCTATCACAAAAACATTTAGAAATGAAAGAAATTCAATTGAATCATTCGAATTACCTAAAATTCTAAATTTCCGATTACTTCACCCAAACACGCCTCATGTCATCACGGAAAGATTTCCTTTGATGTGTGAAGTGACAAACATTACCTTAAAACTCACACACTACATTTCTTTGAATTGAATAGATAGAGATAAGATACAATGTTTAGTGTACCTTCATCAAGCACTACACCAACATTCAATTCCGGAAAAACCTTTGAAAGAGAAAACTTCTCAGCACCATCATGTCCACCAACCTCCTCATCAGGAGCATAAACCAAATAAACAGTCCTCTTAGGCTGAAAATCCCATCCTTTAAGATTCCTAACAGCTTCAAGATACTGCATACCAACACACTTCATATCCTGTGACCCTCTTGCATAAATCCTTCCTTCATCATCCACACGGGCCTTGAAAGGATGATGATCCCACTTGTCGTGCTCGGCAGGGACAACATCAGTGTGAGAGTAGAGCATAATGGATGGAAGGTTTGGATTTGTTCCTGTCCATTTGAGAAGGATTAGTGGCTTTCCGGATACAAATTCGATGGTTTGGGATTGAAGTGAGAGGGAGTTGGCTTGTGTTGTTAGGAAATTGGTAGATTGAGTGTAGTTTGGTGTTGGATGGTCTGTTCTAGTTTGTAGGTATTGTTGGAAACGTGATATTATGTTTGATTCTGAGGATGCTTCAACATATGTTAATGTTAATGTTGTTGTTATTGTTAACAGAAAAGATATAAGGAGGATGTTTTGGCGGTTGAACACCATCTTCTGCTGCTACTGCTTACTCTTGAACTCGTTAGTTTTGCTGTTTATCACCACCTGGCTTTGACAACCTCAAACGTGTATGATTCTTTTCTGGATTTTAGTTAAGTAAGGGAAAATGAAACCAAAAAAGAGAATAGAAATCACTCTTTATTTTTAATGTTTTTAAACCAAAGTATCTTATTAATAATTTATTACTTATGCTTGAGCATCTATCTTATAAATAATAATATTTTATATGAAATAAATGAATAAATAGCGAGTTAACAATCAATTTTATTATTAAACTATAACTTTGTTATCAGTTTAGTCCTAAAACTATTAAAATTAACAAAATGTCCCTAAACTTTGAAAAATACATCAATGTAGTTGCTAAATTGATTGAACAACTAAATAGTTGAATTGGAAAATAGTTGATGAAGATTTTAGTAGATTTTCCTTTCAAAAAAACATTTTAGGTGATTTTATTAGTTTAAGGACGAAATTGATGAGATGGTGATAGTTTAGGGACAAACTTGACTTTTTATTCAATAAATAATTTATTATTCTGGCTCGAGTTTACTTTTTATTCAAAAATAGTACTCCCACCGTCCCTATATCTAAGCACCCATTTGACTTTATTTTTGTCCCTAAATGTAAACCCTTTTCCAATTACTTGATGCGTTTATTATTTTTTTCCCAAACATACCCCTAATTAATACTACTAACTTATCTTGAAATATGAAAAGTCAAATTTTATACACATACAAACAAAGGATAATTTGGTAATATTAACACACAAAACAGACACATTAATTACACTGACAACTTTTCTTAAGAAATGTGAAAAATGCAATGGATGCCTACATTAAGGAACAGAGGGAGGAACAAATTTTAAAACTTTAAAAGAAGTTGAATACACACTTTCCAAGAGAATATTGCTACATTGATTTTCTTAATTTGTGATTTTAAAGCATCAACAGTAAGGTAGTAAAGGACATTGTTGAAGATATTTAAAGAAAATCAACAAATCAGCAGAGATTTGCCTAATAGAAGATATAATTTCAATGATCAATAAGGTAAAGAATATTATATTTTTCTTGGAAAATGTTAACTAGTGCCCCGGAGCACTGGTTAAGAAAACCAAATATAGTATAAGTATCTTGGAATTTGTGTAATCAAAATTTAAAAAGTGTAGAGAATGATGTTTTCAATACAAATATTTCTTTTTTTCCTTAACTAGTGCCCCGGGGCACTAGGTAAAGGATATTGTTAAAACTAACATTTGAACTTATTTTATCTAAAGAGCTTAGCAGCGAAACAATAGTATCATCAAATCCATCCATTTTGTCACCCTAATTACAATGACCAAAACGACCTCCGCAACAAGAATTTAAAATCATGATAATTGATCCACAAACTATAGTTACCGTGCAAGAAAATGAGACATTTGGGAGATCGATGCAAGACGAACACCGCTTCTGTGACAACCTTTATTGTTTAATTTTTTTCTGACAAGTATGACATTTTCTTTTAGAACAATCTACATATCCCTCCGGTCTTATTTATAAGAAACATTTGACTTTTTTGATTCATTGTATAAATAATGCATTTGATATATATTCTAGACAAGATACATCAATTATTCAATGAATCTAAAAAGTTAACTTTTTCTTATAAATAGGACCAGAGGGAGTATTAATGCTTTCGTTGTATTTACTTCAAAATTAATTTGGTTTGCAATGGGACTTGTTGTGGTCTCGTAGACAAAGAGCTATTGAGATGGAATTTTTTTCCGTATGGTGTTGGTTTTTGTGAATATGATTAACTCTTTAATTATCCTACAAGAAAATTGACTTATGACTCACACATACATTCACCTATGATTGTTATTATACATGTCCTTATTTAATTATACTTTTTTAAAGCTATTTAATTATATATATCACACAAATTGCAATAATTAGAAACTTTATTACGTTTTAATTCTTTCTAATAAATTTTCCACGCAACGTGGGAGTTATCATCTAGTATTGATCATTTTGAGAACAATTAGGATCCAAATTTTGAGAACAATTAGGATCCAAATAATTTTTTTTGAAAGAAATATGATTCAAATAATCGATGTGAATAAGAAAGTGGAATAAAATCCTTTGATTAAAAAATAAGAAAGTGGAATAGATTATACAATAAAATTGTTTAAATATGCATTATTTATGATCCAATTATTTAATCAAAAAGTATATTGATCCTACCATACGTGCTATTTGTTCATAAATATGTTCTCACTCCAACGGTGCATTATATTTGGACATAACTTTACCAAGGTATTGTTAGCTTGTATTTTTAAGTGTATAATTCGACATGCTAATTGATTATCAAGACCATGAAATGCTTTAAGTACAAGACAGAAAATAAGGATTTTGATAGGACAGTTTCAACAAGATGCTTGATTTCGACTAAGAGGATTTAATATCCTCATTGAAGAGATAGGACAGTTTCAACAAGATGCTTGATTTCAACTAAGAGGATTTGATATCCTCATTGAAGAGAAAAGATTCAAGGTCTAGACACGTGGAAATTAAGTCAAGTTTGTCGAAGAGATTTAGTTTAGGACCGTTGGTTTGTTGGTTATTTTTTTATGTATATATATAGTAGTTTTTCATAGGAAAAAACGGTCACAAATTATTATCACAAGTTCTTAAACTCGAATTATCCAAGCACACATAGAGAAAAGAGTCAGAATGTATATAACATGATTTCATGAACCATTTCCATTAATGCAATGCAATTTTATTTCGTTTAGACTTTCTTGATTTTATAATTAAAGCTTAAGTTTATTTTCAAAATCATTTGATTATGTCGAATCAAACTTCTATCTTCATCTTCTTCATATTCAAACTTAAAGAAAATGATGAACACTCATGCATTTTATGGAAAGACTTTGTACAATTTCTAGTTTGATCCTACAAGTGACTTTTAAAACTAGTCTTCTTGTTTACCAAAAACATTAGTAAACATGTGTACAAAATAATTTTTTCCCTTTACTATCACGAAAGGTTAAAAAGTAAGAAAAAATTTTACAGGAAAAAAATAATGAAAAATTAGGTAAATAATATTAAATACTTAGAAATATTAAGTTTATTATATGATCTCCTTCCTAAGTTTTCAGAAGGGACAAAAATAACACATTGATACGTTTAAAACACACTTAATAATGAATTTTAATTTGTGAAGGGTTTTTAAAATTTCATAATGCTTAAACTCTTTAATTTTATTTATACGACCATGAACTTTATACACTATAAAGAGATCAAATCATTTACTATTTTTTTGATCCAAATAAGGAAAAATATGGTTGAAACTCGTAAGTTGGTTTATGTTATGATTCTATTTCTTTCCATATTTCTTGAAATGATAGTATCCAATTGCTCTTTCATTGGGTTTCATGACAATCCTTGTAAAAGAGATAAAGATTGTCCAAAAGTTTCAGGGGTTAATCTTAGGTGTCGTAATGGCCACTGTGTACTGATTTTTGGATAAGTTCTTGCTTTAGCAAGAGAATTGTATGATATACCTTATGCTTGAATCCGTTAAGGTTGATTCACATTAGTTGATTGGGTCAGGTTTTATGTCCCCCCAATTTTTATGTAATTTTTTTTACCTTTTTTTTAATAATATATATGAACATTTGACGAAAGATTCAAGTAAGATACCAACTTAGTTGGACGCTATTCTTTTTAATGTCACTTTGCTCTTAACTTATAAAAAAAATATTACACTTGTTGTGATTTAGTTATTGTGCATGCACTAAATTATTGTTTTGTTCTTATTACTCTTATTCGTCTTCTTCTTCTTTTTTCTATCCTAATTTCAAGGAAATGAAATAAGGCAACTAAGATTTTTATTTATAGTATCTTCGTATCTCATAAATTTGGAGATATCACCATGGCCTGCAAATCCAGTCCTATAATAATCACTTTAATAATTATGTTGAAATGAAATCTTAAATATATACACTACATTTTGTTCATCTATATACATTACATGCTGAACCAAAATGGCTTAAGAACAATATTTCTCAATTTCGGTATTGATGATAACAAAGTACAAGAGAAAAAAATATTTTCTCATGCTTGTTTCATGTAAAAAAATATTTTAATAAATCTATCCTTTGTTAGCACGTGAAGAGATCGGATGACCATATGATAATATCATTTGGTCGTGTAAGGATTCTTTTCATTCATCAAAGTAAATGGATGACACTCTATTTAGATTTATAGATAATGAGTTACTATGATTATATAGTATTGAAATTAAGTGATTTATAAAAATAATGTTTCAACTATTAGTAATTATATGGAATTTGTAATTATTGTTTTCTGAATCAAGTTCAAAACTGAAATAAAGGATTTTTAAGAGTAACTATTTTTTTCATAAAAAAAGAGTAACTGCATTTTCAAATTTAAGTTTTGATCAATCAATTTAATGATACCAAATATGTACCTATTGTTTTTGCTGTAAAAAAGGTGTAACTATTTTTTTTAATCAAGTTCAGAACAAAAACAGAGGATTTTAAGAGTAAGTATTTTTTTCCTTAAAAAGAATAAGAGTAACAGATTTTTCAAATTTAAGCTTTGATCGATTAGTATTAATAATGATATTAATAATGATACCTGTAACTATTGTTTTTTGTGAAAAAAAGAATGTAACTATTTTTTTCTGTAATGTTGTTTTGTGAAGGAAGAGTAAAAGTAAAATAATAGCTTTAAGGGTAACTGATATTTTTCAATGCAAATATTTATTTGTTTTAGTTTACTATAATTGGA